>Ga0206832_10043_pt1 | contig 30768 bp, 31 predicted proteins | sample Alteio_BWOrgCont_74_FD_152896 | JGI IMG/M metagenome (GOLD analysis project Ga0206832, IMG submission 152896) | Enriched cells from forest soil in Barre Woods Harvard Forest LTER site, Petersham, Massachusetts, United States -... | ecosystem: Environmental > Terrestrial > Soil > Temperate forest >... | reverse complement strand
AGGGGAAAATTGAAGCCGGTTATGATGCAGGGCACCGTATTCAAAGGCGATTATTTAACAAAATAGACATAAAATTTTAACACTGATTTTTATTATATACTTTTGACAAACAACTACCTCATGAAATATAAAAGAATCCTCCTCAAATTAAGCGGCGAATCCCTGATGGGCGAAAGACAATACGGTATTGATAATAACCAGGTATTGCAGTACGCACAAGACATTAAAAACGTACATGACGAAGGCCTTGAAATTGCAATTGTTGTTGGTGGAGGAAACATTTTTAGGGGCCTAAGCGCCGAAAAATCAGGCATGGAACGTGCCCAGGCTGATTATATGGGTATGCTGGCCACCGTAATTAACTGTATGGCCATGCAGAATGCGTTGGAAAGCATCGGTGTTGAAACCCGCCTGCAATCAGCCATAAAGATGGAACAGATCTGCGAGCCGTACATCCGCCGCAGGGCAATGCACCATTTGCAGGAAAACAAGATCGTGATCTTCGGTGCCGGAACCGGCAACCCATATTTTACTACCGATACAGCTGCTTCACTGCGCGCTATTGAAATTAAAGCCGATGTGGTTTTAAAAGGTACCCGTGTTGATGGTATCTACACCGCAGACCCTGAGAAGGACCATCAGGCATTACATAGCGGTCCTTCTCAAACCTGTGCTTATATGCACCCTCGTTAGTGGCAGTAACCGCATCGGTAATCAAAAACAGCTTATCGCCCAGCTCACGTTTTGCCAAACGGATCATGGCAAAGTCCACATGCACGCCATCAGCCACGATGCTGGTATATGGTCTTTCCTCAAAAATGGCAGGGATATAACCAGGCTCACGGTGGTGCATCTGCGGCATGGCATTAAATAAATGCGTTACCGCTTTAATCGGATTATTTAAAAATGTTTTGCCTTGCTGATAGGTAGCATTGCTATGGCCCGATGATAAGATCACGCCATGATCATTTAAATAAGCTACCACATCATCATCCTGTAATTCAGGGGCGATAGTCATCATGGTGATCACACCATCCGCCTGCTCTATCCATTTTTGTACTAGCTCAAATGTTGCTTTCTTGATAAACTTTTCGGGATGGGCCCCTTTCTTTATTGGATTTAAAAACGGCCCTTCCAAATGCACGCCTAAAAAGTTGCCTTTGCAGGTTTCGCGGTAAATTTTGGCAGCCTCGATACCTTTCTCCACAATCTCATCGGTATTGGTCCCGATGGTAGCAAAAAAGCCGATAGTGCCCTGGCTCAGCAGGTCGTCTTCCATCCGCTCCAAAGCAGCAACCTCGGGCGTGCCAGCAAATAGCTTGCCACCGCTGCCATAGATTTGCAGGTCAATCAATCCCGGCGCAAGGAACGCACCATTCAGATCAACTTTGTTTGCATCCTGGGGGATGGCAGTTTCATCAATAATATTTACAATTTGTGTACCGTCGACTAAAACGGCTTTACCCCTGGCTATAGCGCCATCAGAAATAAGCTGGAGGTTATGGTAGGCTGTTATCATATCAATCTTAATTTGTAGAGACGCAACACTTTGCGTCTCAGTGTATCATGGCAAGAGACGCAAGGTATTGCGTCTCTACGGATCAATATTGCAAAAAAAATCCCCCTCGTTAAAAACGAGGGGGATAATAAATTAAGCTCCTAAAGCTACCCGCTTAAACGCGGTAACTGTTAAACCTTTTTCAACAGTGCTCAAAAACTGAGCAACGTTTTTAGATGGGTCCTTTACAAACTCCTGGTTTAGTAAAGTCGAATCTTTGTAGAATTTGTTAAGCTTACCAGCAGCAATCTTTTCAACCATATCTTCTGGTTTGCCTTCAGCGCGGATTTGCTCCTTAGCAATCTCAAGCTCACGCTCGATAGTAGTAGCATCAACACCGTCTTTATCTAAAGCAACAGGGTTCATAGCTGCAATTTGCATAGCAACGTCTTTACCTGCTTCATCAGCACCGGCAACATTAGCGCTTAAAGCAACCAATACACCTAAACGGAAGTTACCGTGTATGTAAGCGATAACTTTTTCGCCATCAACAACTTCATATTTAGATACACCGATCTTTTCACCTATTTTACCTGTGCGGTCAACAATAGCTTCAGCAATTGAAACACCTTCAATTTGTAACTGGCCTAATTCTTCGATTGAAGCAGGTGCATTTTCTACTGCTACGTTAGCAATCGCGTTAGCAAAAGCAACAAACTCAGCATTTTTAGCCACGAAATCAGTTTCGCAGTTCAATTCAATTACTACACCGCGTTTTCCATCTTCAGACGTACGTGCTATAACAACACCTTCGTTTGATTCCCTGTCCTGACGGCTGGCAGCTACCTTAGCGCCTTTTTTACGTAAAAAATCAATAGCAGCTTCAAAGTCACCGTTAGTTTCGGTCAAAGCTTTTTTGCAATCCATCATACCGGCACCAGTTTGCTGGCGCAGTTTGTTCACATCGGCTGCAGATATTTGTAATGTAGACATTTTGTTTTTCCTTTTTTTTTGTGCGTGATTGTTGTATGTTGTGCGTTGTAGAAACAACCAAACTTACAACTTTAATGTTATAACAAAGTTAAAGGTTGTATGTTGATGGTGATAAGAAAAATCCTACAACACACAACCTACAACCTTTAAACTAAATATTATTATTCTGTTTCAGCTGGTTCAGTACCGGTTTCGGCAGCAGCTTCGGCAACTTCAGCAGTAGTTGCTGTTGTTTTGCGGCTTCTTTTACCGTTATCGCCTCTGTCAGGTGTTACTGCTTCAGGAGCATCAGCTTTAGCTTTCGCTGCTGCTGCTTCTTTTTCAGCTTCATCTTCTTTCTCGCGTTTACGTTCGTCTAAACCTTCCTCGATAGCTTTGATGATGATACCGGTGATCAATGAAATTGATTTGGTAGCGTCGTCATTTGCAGGGATAGGGAAATCGATGTTTGAAGGATCAGAGTTAGTATCAACCATTGCAAAGGTTGGGATGTTTAACTTTAATGCTTCTGAAACCGCGATGTGCTCTTTCTTAACGTCGATCAGGAACAATGCAGCCGGTAAACGGTTAAGATCCGCTATACCACCTAATAATGTTTCTAATTTGATACGCTCACGTTGTATCATCAGTCTTTCTTTTTTAGAAAGGTTGCTGTAAGTACCGTCTTTAGTCAATTTATCGATGTTTGACATCTTTTTGATCGACTTGCGAACAGTAGCAAAGTTAGTTAACATGCCACCTAACCAACGTTCGGTTATGAAAGGCATGTTTACACCTTTTGCATATTCAGCCACGATATCTTTCGCTTGTTTCTTTGTAGCTACGAATAATACCTTACGGCCTGATTTTACAATTTGTTTTATAGCTGCAGCAGCTTCTTCAACCTTAGTTAAGGTTTTGTTTAAATCGATAATGTGGATACCGTTGCGCTCCATGAAAATGTACTGTGACATTTTCGGATCCCATTTGCGGGTAAGGTGACCAAAGTGTACACCAGCGTCCAGTAACTCGTCGTATGTTGTTCTTGCCATTTTGTTGTCTCCTTGTGATTAGCGTTTACTGAATTGGAATCTCTTACGTGCTTTCTTGCGTCCTGGTTTTTTACGCTCAACCATACGGTCATCACGTGTCATTATACCTTTAGCGCGCAGTGAAGGTTTCTTTTCAGGATCAAGTTCAACAATTGCTTTCGCGATAGCTAAACGAACGGCCTCAGCCTGTCCTTTTACACCACCACCTGCAACATTTACTTTTACATCAAATTTTCCGGTTGAACCAGAAACCTCAGTACTCTGAGTAACGATGTATTGTAATGGCAATGTAGGGAAGTACTCTTTGTAATCTTTACCGTTTACGATAATTGCGCCGTTGCCCTCTGTTAAGTAGATGCGTGCAACCGCTGTTTTTCTTCTGCCCGAAGTGTTAGTTGTTGGCATTTTTTTTCTCCTTTAAAAATTAAAAGTTAAATGGTAGTTGGGTTTTGTGCTGCATGAGGGTGCTCAGCGCCTGCATAAACATGCAAATTGCCAAACAATGCTTTGCCCAAACGACTTTTAGGTAACATACCACGCACGGCTTTTTCAATTACGCGTGTTGGATGTTTTGCCATTAACTCCTTAGGAGAAATGAAACGCTGACCACCTGGATAACCAGTGTAAGAAACATATTGCTTTTCGCTGAATTTGTTTCCGGTCAACTTTACCTTGTCTGCGTTGATAACTATTACATTATCACCACAGTCTACGTTTGGGGTAAAATCCGGCTTGGTTTTCCCTCTGATGATCATTGCGATCTTAGTGGACAAGCGCCCCAAAATCTCGCCTTGTGCGTCAATAACAACCCATTGTTTGTTGACGGTTTTTTTGTTGGCTGAGACAGTTTTGTAACTTAACGTATTCACTTGCTTTAAATTAAATTAATTAAACGTTTATTATACCCCGCATTTTCGGGACTGCAAAGATAGCTGTTTTTGTGTTATTTACAAATGGTTTTTGTAAATAGTTTATTGGGTTGATTAAGTTAAGTGGTGAGTGGTTTTTTTGAGTGTAGTTTATAGCGGAAATAAGCAGTTGATTGGGTTGATGAAGTATTTTACCGCGGAAATAAACTTACGAAGTTTTAAAAACTTCGTAAGTTTTGAGCGTATGAGTATGTGTATTTAAAAGTCATCTATACTTTCAAAATATACATGTCCATATTTATATCAATAATGTTTCAAAGAGTCAAGCAATCTAAAAGGGATCATTACTCTGCATTGTTTAAATTTTTCCGATGGTTCAACGCCGCTACCGCAAGCGTCCCGCTTGTGGCAACCCGATATCCATCCATACACACAAGCAAGATACTTACGGTAGCTTCTCAGCTATAAAAACATTCTCCTTTCTTGCCAATCCCCTGCACTTTATTACTTTTACATCATACTATTATATACCACTAACATGATCATCATTAAAAACTACGGCGAATTTGAGTCCTATTTAGGTAAGGAGCTCGGTACTTCAGGCTGGCACACCGTTACCCAGGAACAAATAAACGAATTTGCCCATGCCACAATTGATCATCAGTGGATCCACACCGATCCAGAGCGCGCCGCAGTTGAAAGCCCGTTTAAGGCAACAATTGCACATGGTTATTTAATGGTATCGCTGCTACCGTACTTCTGGCACCAGATTGCCGATGTGCAGAACCTGAAAATGCAGATCAATTATGGGATCGAAAATATCCGCTTTGCCCAGCCTGTGGTAGTAAACAGCCAGGTGCGCCTTAAAGCTAAGCTTGCAGCCATAGTAAACCTGCGGGGTATAACCAAAGCCACTATTGGCGTTGAAATGGAGATAGACGGGGAAAAGAAACCTGCTTATGTAGGTGAGGTGGTGTTTCTATATCATTTTTTGGATTAGGGTTACCTACACATATATTTATTACCCCAGCCCTCTTTCCGCCGCAGGCGAAGAGAGGGCCGATAAGCGACTTAGCTAAGTCGGGGTGAGTCAAAACGAAGCGCGGAAAGAAAATACGGCTTTCTGCCTAAACTTTCAAAACGCCGGCACTTACCAGTAAACTACCTATTATAACAAGCATAATTACCCCCATAACTACAAAAGATACATTATGCCCAAAGTTGAACGTCCATCCTAATCCGCTGCGTTTTTCAACCATAATATTCGGGTCTTTCGGGTTGTAGTAAAATATGCCCCACTTCCACAGCTCATAATTATTCTTGTCAAACTCATTCATATTATAAATTTACATAAACCAACCATCCGGCAAAATTATTCTAACACCAATTTTCACTTTATCTCCGCCGTTATAAACCAGCAAATTTTTAATGTAAAAAATTAAAAATTTAACTAGGATTCATTAAATCAAAACCTTTAAAACACACCGCTGCACCTAAATTACCAATATACACAAGTAAATCGTAAAACCCGTCCTTTTTAAGCAACTCAAAGTTTTACTAATAGTTAATAGTTCGATAAAAAAACATCAACTTTTTTGCGAACTTTTTTAAAACACTTTTATTTTTTTGCTGTTTTAAAAGTAAATCAGCTAAAAAATTATTTTAATTGAAACTTTGCGCGGGCAACAATCGTTAAAATAGCAATGCCGGCTCTATAACACATCTATCGTTTCGAATACAGCTGCATTTTAGTAAAAATTAAATACTTTGATAGAATACGGTAACTACTATCACAATGAAGGCCATTATCAAACATCGGTTATACTTTTACGCCGCTATACTGCTGCTAATAGCTGGCTGCAAACTGGATAAGCCCGATTACACTAACTTCCTTGCCACAGCAAATTCTTACCAACCTGTAACTAAAGGATCTTATTGGACATACCAGGAGAATGCCAGCGGCGATTTAGACACCAGCACTGCTACCATGACCGGCTATTCAACTGCAATAAATGGCAGAGTTTACTATCAGGTAAGCACTTCCTACAGATCGCAGGTATTTCCGACGGATTCGGGCTATTTTTCCAATTCCGGGCATATTTACACCACATTGGGGAAAAGCGAAAGTGATACTTTAGAAACCTATTACCTGAACGATACTACAGCAGTAAACGGCTCATGGATTGCAAAGGTTAACGGCAGTGGAACATTAAGTGGGTATCCTGCCCGCTTTGCAGGTCAGATAGTTGAAAAGAACATAAGTAGAACTGTAAACGGCAAAAGTTTCGTCAATGTAATACACACCAAAGGATACCTGCAATATGATTATGGCACGGGTTCAGGCTATACTACAGTAATTTCGTTTGATTATTTCGTAGCAAAAGGTATTGGCATTATTGAAGAGGATGCCTCAGGCTCTGGTTTTACTACCGTCAGAACTATTCTTGATTATTCTATTAAAACGCCATAATCTGCACTTCCTCTTTTTGATTTCCGCATAGCGAAAAAATACGGCTGACCATATTGGATTAAGTGTATTTCAATGAACCACTTAAACGCTCTTTCTTTTTCGATTCTTTCCATTTTTTTTATTTTAAGTTAAAAAATAACACTGGCAAGATAATTGCATATATTTTAACAAAATAAAACAATCTATTATGGAAACCATCGAAAAATCAGTTGAAGTATTAAATGATCTGATGGAGATCAATAACGACCGTATCGCGGGCTTTGAACACGCAAGTAAAGAGTTAGAAGGCAATGATGCAGATCTGAAAGCTGTGTTCCAAAATTTCAGCAGTGAGAGCCGCCGTTATGTACAGGAGCTTACCGCTGCCGTAAATCGTATAGGCGGTGAAGCCGAAACAGGTACAAGCGGCGCGGGCACTATACACCGTGCATGGCTCGATGTTAAAGCCACCTTTAGCGGACACGACCGTAAAAGTATATTAGAGGAGTGTGAACGTGGTGAGGATGCTATTAAAAAGGCCTATAAGTCAGCACTGAATGACGACAATGGTTTATCGGCAGATCTGAAAACTTTGATCGCGCAGCAACAGGCCGGGATCATTAACGGTCATGACAAAATCAAATATCTGCGTGATAGCCAGTCTTAATCTTGAGTTATATTATATTAGTAAAGCCGCCCATTAATGGGCGGCTTTTGCCATGTTAAGGTTTAGGTAGAATAATACGCTCAATTATAACTTAGTTTTAGCATCAAAGAAATACCCATTTATAGGTATTCTCGCATATTTTTATTACTTTTAGTATAACCTTGCCGTATTACGTATATATATGAAACTGAAACTGTTTGCTGATGAGATCAACAAAGTATGGAAAAGTGTAGCCACTGAAAACACAGCAGAATTCCCACAGGTTGAGCTTGAACTTTATAAAAAATTACTTACTTTTTTCCAGGTAGGCGATTATTTCTATTATATATTCAGTTTTAAAGACAGGGAATTTGACCTGGTAAGTGATGGCATTGAAACTGTGTTAGGATATGTACCATCAGATTTCACAATAGATTTTTATCTGGATATCATACACCCCGATGACAGGCCATACTTTCTAAGCTTTGAAAGTTATACTGCGCAGTTTTTACCACAGATGCCGCCAGATAAAATAATAAAGTACAAAGTAAGAAGTGATTATCGCCTCAGAAAGAAAAATGGCGATTATATACGGGTACTGCACCAGGCGCTTACCATACAATTTGAGGATAATGGCACAGTGACCCGCTCACTGGGTGTACTTACTGATATTACGCACTTAAAGCCCGACGGCAAACCGGTATTATCTTATATCGGCATGGACGGAGAACCCTCCTACCTTGATGTTGATGTAAAAAGCATGTTTATTGATAGCCGGGAAACACTTACCCAGCGCGAAAAACAAGTGCTGCGGCTTTTGGTTGAAGGAAAGGCAAGTAAAGAAATAGGCGCCATATTAAATATCAGCAAGCAAACTGTTGATACCCACCGCAAAAATATGCTGAACAAAAATAACTTAAGTAATACAGGTGAATTGATAGCCAAAGCCATACGCCAGGGCTGGATCTGATACATTTTTATACTTTAAATTGTACCGGCCCGTTTATGTAATGTGTTTAACCATATAAGATACGGATTAAATATCCGCTTTCAAAATCCTTTTTAAGGTTTTAATCGTATCTTTGCAAAATAATACCATTCATTTTCTATCAATACCCAATTACGTGTACATATTAATTTTCTTTTTAGCTCACTGGTTCCTCTCCCTATTTTTCCAGACGTTTTTCCTTCACAGATACGCTTCTCACAAAATGTTCACTACAAATAAGTTTAATGAGCGCGTGTTCTATTTTTTAACATTCGTCTTCCAGGGATCGTCGTTCCTTAATCCCCGGGCTTATGCAATTATGCACCGCGAGCACCATGCGTATAGCGATACCGAGAAAGATCCTCATTCACCACATTTCTTTACAGATGTGTTTCAGATGATGATGTTTACTGCAACCAGTTACAGGGATTACGAAAAACGTTTAAAAGAGCCGGAAGCACAATTTAAAGGAAATTATCCTGAGTGGCGTTTTATTGATAAGTTTGGCTCAACCATGTTTGCCCGTATTATGTTTGGCTTATTATATGTTGCATTTTATGTTGCTTTTGCAACACATTGGTGGATGTATCTTTTATTACCGATCCATTTTTTAATGGGCCCAATCCACGGCGCTATTGTAAACTGGTGCGGCCATAAATATGGTTATGCTAATTTCGATAATAACGATAAATCAAAAAACACCACACCGTTTGATTTTTTTATGCTGGGCGAACTGTTCCAGAATAATCACCATAAACGCCCCAACAATGCAAACTTTGCAGCCCGCTGGTTTGAGTTCGACCCGGTTTTCCCGGTAATGAAACTGATGCACTGGGTACGCATCATCAAGCTGCGGCCGGCTACCTTAAATAGTTAACAATTAAAATTTAAAGTGCAGATACTTCAAAACTATCTGCACTTTTGCATTATATACACATCTAAAATTTATACAATGAGTGTTTCCGTATTAGCTAAAAATCTGCGCGGCTCCGAGATCATTAAAATAGCCGGTGAGATAAACGAACTTAAACGACAAGGACAAAACATTGCCAACTTAACTATTGGTGATTTCGATTCCAACATATACCCTATCCCTACCGAACTAAAGCAAGGCATTGTTGAAGCTTATAACGATAACCAAACCAACTATCCGCCAGCTGATGGCGTGCTTAGTCTGCGCGAGAGCGTATCCGCATTCCTGAAAAGCAGGTACGCGTTGGATTACGTCCCAAGCCAGATCCTGATCTCAGGCGGTTCAAGACCATTGATATATTCTACATTTTTAGCCGTGGTTGACCCGGGTGACACCGTTGTTTTCCCAACACCATCATGGAACAATAACCACTATAGCGACCTAACCAGCGCTAACGCGATAATGATCGAAACCCGTGCGGAAAATAATTTTATGCCTACGGCAGATGAGATCCGCCCGCATATTAAAGGCGCGGCCTTACTGGCACTATGTTCACCGCTGAACCCAACCGGTACCATGTTCAGCAAAAAAGATCTGGAAGAGATCTGCGACCTGGTTATCGCCGAAAACAAAACCCGCAAGGCAGGTGAAAAACCGTTGTATTTATTATACGATCAGATCTATTCGCAGTTGACCTTCGGTGTGCACAAGCATTACGATCCAGTTAGCCTGCGCCCTGAGTTAAAGGATTATACCATATTTATTGATGGCGCGTCGAAATGCTTTGCAGCCACAGGTGTACGTGTAGGCTGGGGTTTCGGCCCGGCAAAGGTGATCAATAACATGAAGGCCATTGTTGGCCACATGGGTGCCTGGTCGCCAAAAGCGGAGCAGGTAGCTATGGCTAAATTCCTGACTAACGATACTTACGTTAATAACTACCTGACCAACATAAAGGCAAACATACAGGCCAGCCTAAACACCCTGCACGAAGGTTTCCAGCAACTAAAAGCTGAAGGTTTCAGCGTTGATTCCATCGAACCAATGGGTGCCATATATCTAACTATCAAGGTTGATTACGCAGGCAAAACCGCACCCGACGGAACAGTGCTGAACACATCAGCAGATATCAACTTCTACCTGATAAAAGAAGCTAAAGTGGCATTTGTACCATTCTCCGCATTCGGTACGGGCGAAGATGTAAACTGGTTCAGGGCTTCGGTAGGTGCAAGTACCTTGCAGGATATCCAGCAAATGATCCCGAGGATTAAGGAAGCGTTGAGTAAGCTGAAGTAATAGTTATATCATTAAATAAAAAAGGGATGTCGTATTACGGCATCCCTTTTTTATTTCCACTACGTCATTGCTGTAAGGAACGAAGCAATCCCCGACTGTGCAGAGCGAATATGCTTCTCGTAGACTTGTCCTGCGCAGCCGCTCATTGCCGCGGAGGCTACTACTTTTGTCTTGATACAAAAGGTAGCAAAAAATCAAGTCAGTAGAAAGGCTTCTTTGCCGCACAAGGCCATTGCCCTCCAAATCAGGCAAAACCTGGGCTGCTATATTTTACCCCGCTATCGCTACGCACTTTGGCCTTTCCCCTTATGTAAAAATCTGCTTATGCCCTGCCATTACACTCAAAGGCCACCATCGTTTTGCCTGATTTTGTCCGAAGCTGTTCTACTGACGGGAGCCTCACCTAAACGGCGTAGCCCTCATGAATACCTTTAAAAAACAAATAACGTTATGAATAATCCTCTCCAAAGGAGAGGACTTTAAAAAAAGCTGCATTCAAAAGAGCGTGGACCTTGACAACAAGGGCGGGCCAGCGTAAATGCGGGAATGACGGTTTAGCTTTTGGGGTGATGTGAGGAACGAATGTGACGAACAGCGAAAAAAGCGTGAAGAACCGGCAGGGAGCGTGGAAGCATCCTTGTTGTCTTGATTTTTTTGGTTACTTTTTGTATCAAGACAAAATAGTAACTTCTTAGCGAAAAGCGATACCATGAGATAGGTCTAAACCATGCGTATTCGCTCTGCTTAATATCTCGCATAACTCACGCAAGATAACATCACGCTGCTTTCATAATATACTTCACCAAACACCTTTTCGCCACTGGCAGCAACGTTTGCTCCAGTGGGAAGCTGATATCGCTTTGTACATAATATACTGCCGGGTTTGGTAAATGCCTGCGCTGGCTGATGAGGTTTAGTTTGATAGCTTCAGGGGTATTGGTGATGCTTTGCTCGTAGGTATCTATAAACTGTATGTTGATGCCCCGGTACTGATCTTTGGTATTCTCGAAAATGGTGAGCTGGTATTCATAGATCCAGTTGGTGCGGTCGTTGCCATTGCGTAACGAAAAATAACCCTGGTAGGGCATCAGCGGCACTAAACCTATGGGGTCGATATTCAACCTGCTTTCCACAAAATCATATATCTCCCGGCCTGTTTGTATAGCTGGGTCCATTTTTATAAGGGCATAGGTAATGATATGCTCTATCTCCTGCATGGTGATGTCATCTTCCACCATCTTCCGGTAGGTGAGCTTTACGGCCTCAATATCAGCTTTGGTTAAGCGCTGCGGGAAAGCCTGTTGCAGTATGGTTTTGTTCTGTTTAAAATCGAGCAGGTTATTGTAGTGGAATATCAGATCGGTAAGGTTTGGGTAGAGTTTGCTTTTGTCAAAGTGGCGGTTTATCTCCTGTAAATAATCCAAAAGGATGTACTTTTTGTGCTCAAAGTCGAGCGAACCTTCTATAAACCAGTTTAAACCTAATGATTTCAATAGCGTAACTCCTTTTCACTGCTTAAATTAAATAAAAAAAAGCAATTTTGCAATATGCCTTATGGAACCCTCTATTTGATCCCCGTACCTCTTGCCGAAAATGCATCGGCCAAATCATTTACCCCTTATTTGGTTGATACCATCAACAACATTAAGGAGTACATTGTTGAAAATGAAAAAACCGCCCGCAGGTTCCTGAAAGAGGCCGGCCTGAAAACCCCGCAAAGTGAACTGCTGATACACGACTACGGCAAATATAAACGCGATGATACCGCCGACTTCTTCAAAGGACTACAAGCAGGTACCGATGTTGGCCTGATGAGCGAGGCGGGTTGTCCTGGCGTAGCCGACCCCGGCTCAGAAATTGTAGAGAAGGCGCACCGCATGGGTATAAAGGTTGTTCCATTGGTAGGCCCGAGCTCTATCTTACTGGCGATAATGGCATCCGGATTTAACGGGCAAAGCTTTACTTTTCATGGCTATTTGCCTATTGACAAGGTAGAGCGCAGCAAAAAGATCAAAGAACTGGAAAACCTGGCGATTAAAAATAACCAAACCCAGCTGTTTATTGAAACACCGTTCCGCAACAATCCCATGCTGGAGGAGATCCTGAAAACAGCCAATCCTAAAACCCGCCTCTGCATAGCCTGCGATCTTACGGCAGAAACAGAGTTTGTACAAACCAAACCTATATCCGAGTGGCAGAAAAAAGTTCCTGATCTGCATAAAAGGCCAACCATTTTCTTACTATTCCGTTGAGGATAAATGGTATTTACCGCGCAACATACCCAGATATTGATCGTCGGCGCCGGGCCTTCTGGCTTGATGATGGCATCGCAGCTGCTGCGGTATGGTGTGCAGCCAATTATTATTGATAGCAACCCAGGCCCAACCAATCATTCAAAGGCGTTAGCTGTACAGGCACGCTCGCTCGAGATCTACCGGCAAATGGGCGTGGTAGATAAGGCAGTTAATAATGGTAAAAAAGCACAAGGCGCTATTTTTAACCACAATGGTGTAGAAGAGACTTCGCTATCCTTACATAATATAGGTGAGGGCTTAACACCTTTTCCCTACATACTCATGTATGAGCAAAGCAAAAATGAACGCCTGCTGCTGGATTACCTGACACTGAATTGCTGCCCCGTATATTGGAACACTACTTTAACATCGCTCCAACAAAATGCCGACGGAGCGACTGTTCAACTGCAAAACGCGGAGGGAGATTATACCCTCACCTGCGATTGGGTAATAGGTGCTGATGGCGCGCATAGCAGTGTACGTAAGCAATTACAGATCCCTTTTAAGGGCGATACTTACGCGCACTCTTTTTACCTGATCGATGCCAAACTGAATGCATCTTCGCTAACCGAGGACCATTTGAACATGTTTCTTGGCGAAAAAAGCTTTACGGCATTCTTCCCCATGCCCGAGCAGGATAGCTGCCGTATCATCGGCAATTTACCTGAAGAGTTTGGCGATAGGGAAGATGTACAAGTGGAAGAAATGCTGCCCCATTTGAATGCCATTACAAAAAGAACTATAACGCTGATACAAACCAATTGGTTTACCACTTATAGGCTGCACCATCGTATGGCGGATAATTTCAGGATGCAGCGTTGCTTTTTAATTGGCGATGCGGCGCATATTCACTCGCCGGTTGGCGGGCAGGGCATGAATACCGGTTTACAGGATGCCTATAACCTGGCCTGGAAACTGGCTGGTGTAGTAAACGGACAGATAAAGCCCGCCATACTGGATAGCTATGCCGCAGAGCGTATACCGGTTGCAAAAGAGCTGTTGAATACTACCGATGCGGCATTCAACCTCATCATGTCCACAAAGTGGTATGCAAAACTGTTTAAGAAATTTATGCTGTTCAAAATTTTAGGCTTCGCCTGGAAAAGTGGAAATATCAGGACCGCGTTTTTTAAGCGTGTATCACAGATCGACATCAATTATCGCGACAGCAGTATCAACCTGCACCTGAGCAAAAGCACCAAAGTAAAGGCCGGCGACAGGCTGCCCTACCTCAAACTTTTCGATGAAAAACAACACATAGAAACCGACCTGCACGAGTGGTGCAGCAAGCCCGGCTTCACGCTTATTATTTTAGGCAAGTTTGATGAACTGTTCCTGTTTACCATGGCCAAATGGATCACCCAGAAATACGCGGGTAACCTCAATTTCTTCTATCTTCCGCCCTCAGGCAAAAACCTGGAAGTTTTTGAAACCTTTGAAGCTAATCCACACCAGCAAAAAGCCATAATTGTTCGCCCTGATATGTATATTGGTTATATGAATGATGTGGCTGATATCGGGATGATGGATAGTTATTTGCAGAATGTGGCGGGGGTATATAGTTCATAGTTGATGGTTCATAGCAAGAGCCGCCTTCCATAGCCACCCGCCCGTTCAAGGTGGACGCTTGAACGGGCGGTACTTGAGCCCTTACACATATACTAAAATTATTAGTAATTATATAAAATTATCCGCACATTTGCACATCCGCATATCTGCACATCAAACAAACATGGCTAAAACCAAGATCGCTTACTTTTGCCAAAGCTGTGGCTTTGAATCTCCCAAATGGCTGGGCAAATGCCCATCGTGCCAACAATGGAACACTTTTGTAGAGGAAATCATCGAGAAAAGCAATGGCTCAGTACCCGATTGGAAAGCAACCTCATCAACCACACAGCAACGCGCCAACAAACCTGTTGAGATCCCGGATATAGTTTTCAGCGAGGAGCAACGTATGCTCACGCCCGATAAGGAGTTTAACCGGGTGCTGGGCGGAGGTATAGTCGCAGGTTCATTAGTGCTGATCGGCGGCGAGCCGGGCATTGGTAAATCAACATTGATGCTGCAACTGGCACTGAGCATGCCTAGCCTGAAGATCCTTTATATCTCCGGCGAAGAAAGCGAAAAGCAGATAAAAATGAGAGCAGAGCGACTCGATCCTTCTGAAATTCAAAATTCAAAATTAAAAAGTCAAAATTCCGAAATCGAAATTCCGAAATCCGACTTCGGCAAGGGTTGCTATATTCTTACGGAAACATCAACCCAAAACATATTTAAGCAGATAGAACAACTGGAGCCCGACCTGGTAGTGGTGGATTCTATCCAAACCCTGCACTCTTCGCATATCGAATCCACACCTGGCAGTGTATCACAGGTGCGGGAGTGTACCGCTGAACTATTACGTTTTGCCAAGGAGAGTTCTACACCCGTATTCCTGATCGGTCATATCACCAAAGATGGCATGATTGCAGGCCCCAAAATACTGGAACACATGGTTGATACCGTTTTGCAGTTTGAGGGCGACAGGCACCATGTTTACCGCATCTTGCGGGCTGTTAAAAATCGCTTTGGCTCAGCATCTGAGCTGGGTATATATGAAATGCTGGGTGAGGGCTTGCGCGAAGTATCTAACCCATCTGAAATATTACTATCACAGCGCGATGAGCCCTTGAGCGGCATCACCATATCAGCTACGCTTGAGGGCATGCGCCCTATGCTGATAGAGACCCAGGCGTTGGTAAGCACATCTGCCTATGGTACACCACAGCGTACCGCTACCGGCTTTGATACCCGCCGCATGAACATGTTGCTGGCAGTGCTCGAAAAACGCTGTGGTTTTAGGCTGGGCGCTAAGGACGTATTCCTGAATATAACCGGTGGTATCCGGGTTGAAGACCCTGCAATTGATCTTGGCCTGGCTGCAGCCATCATTTCCTCACATGAGGATATCCCGATCCCGTTTAAAACCTGCTTTGCAGGCGAAATAGGCCTCTCGGGCGAGATCCGCGCGGTAAACCGTGTGGAGCAGCGTATTGCCGAAGCGCAGAAACTGGGCTTTGAGCAGATCTTCATTTCCAAATACAACCTGCCCTCTGGCGGTAAGGATAAGAAACGGATAGACCTCACACGCTATGCCATTGAGGTACGCACCGTAGGTAATATTGAGGAAGTATTCGGCTTATTATTTGGCTAAACTAAAAAGGCCTGATGTAATTATTACATCAGGCCTTTTTATGAAGTATTTTACTTCTTATTACTGTATAGCTCCCGTTACTTTGCGGATAATGTTGTTGTTATAATCAGCTACATAAATATTACCATTATTATCAATGGTTAATCCCTGCGGACCATTAAATTTCGCGGCAGCACCTGTACCGTCAACATAACCAGTTGTGTTATAAGTACCGGCCAAAGTGTATAAGACGTTTCCGGTGGTTAGTTCAAGTATACGGCCGGTCTGATCGGCAATGTAAAGGTTTCCTTTGCTATCAATTGATATACCTGAAGGCGAACCTACTATAGTTGTTTGTACCGGGCCACCTACCAGTGTAGAAGTTGTTTGCCCCGTTGTTATTTTACGGATACAGTAGTTTCCGGCATCGGCAACATAAATATTTCCTGATGCATCAACAGCTACGCCTTTAGGCCCGTTAAACGCGTTATCAGAACCTGTACCATTAAAGTAATAAGCTGCTCCCGAGCCTGCAAAGTTGCTGGCAACACCAGCGGCAGTTATTTTGCGTACCAGGTTATTGCTGCGGTCGGCAACAAAAACATTCCCGCTGGCATCAACACATAAACCTTGTGGGTTATTAAATTCAGCTACTGTATCTGCGCCATTTACATAGCCACGGGTTCCGTTACCGCAAAATGTGCTAACTACACCAGCGGTACTAATTTTACGTATCACGTTATTACCTAAATCAGCCACAAATAAATTGCCTTGCGCATCAATGGCTATACCTTGCGGGGCATAAAACTCAGCACTTGCTGCAGGGCCATTCGAAAAGCCGGCATTGCCGTCACCTGCATAAGTGCTAACAGCACCTGCCGGAGTGATCTTCCTGATTCTATTATTAAAGCCATCAGCTACGTATACGTTTCCTTGCCCATCGGCAACTACACCCTGTGGGTTTGCAAACAATGCACTTGGACCGGTCCCATCAAAAAAACCACCTGCAATACCGCCAGCCAGGGTGCTCACCACTGTATTTATGCCGCTAACATTATTAGTTTTAAAAGTTACTACCGATCCATATGCAGTACCTGCGCTATTAGTGGCATAGGCTCTTACATAATATGTTGTAGCCGCGGTTAAACTGGCAAGTTTGCTTGTAAAGCTTTCTGTACCGGCAGGGTCGGTTTTTAATGTATCGGATGTTTTGGAGTCAGATGTTGTTGGCGTCTGGTTTGATGAACTATAACAAACTCCTATTGCTGTTATGTCAGCCCCTCCATTGTTGGTTACTATCCCTCCGCTTACCGCGCCTGTGGAGGTAACATTCGCTATTACTCCGTTTGTTAATATAGTAGCTTCAGTTGCCGGTGTGGTAGTATCTGTTTTACCACAACCATTTATGATCAATAATATGGATAAACTAAATGCTGATAAAAGTACTTTGCTTAATAAGGGGCTTTTCATGTATATATAAGGTGACAAATAATAAAGATTTTATATGCTGTAAACTAAAACTCTGACCATAACGCTGATCTTTTAAAAGTAGTATCCGGATGAATTATAGCAATCCGGGCAAAACTAACTGCGAAGTTATCGTATTGGATTAATAAGTCGGTAATATTTTAGATACTTTCACATATTTTAACGTTTTAAAGCGCTGATTCTGTTACGCTGAAACCTTGACGGCGGTTTATTGTTGTAATAATTAGCTACTAAAGCCGCTATTGTTATGAAATCGTTATATCTATCAGCTGCCCTGTTGTTTTCAATCAGCGCCGGGGCACAGCAACATACCGCCTTGCCACATGGCACAGTTTACGGCACAAAGCCTGGTGTAACCAGCATGATGCCCGCCACAAAGCTTGAAACCTACATGGGCAACAGAACACGCGTAAATACTACCATTGAAGGTAAAGTTATTAAAGTTACCCAAACCAAAGGCGGCTGGTTTGAGCTGGATGCAGGCAACGGAAAGATCATCAATGCTCATTTTAAAGATTATGCCGTAACCATACCAACCGATCTGAAAGGCAGTACCGTGATTATTGAAGGTGTGGCCCAGAAACAATTTATTGCCGATGATAGCCAGCATTTTGCAGGCGATACCGTAACAGGTAAAAAACAGCACAGCGTAAATGCCAACCCTAAACAAAGCCTTACCTTTGAAGTTAGCGGCTTAATGGTAGATAAATAAACTTTGAGCTGAAAGCACAAAGACGAAAGCTTTAAGAAAGCACAAAGATTAAGGCATAAAGCTAAAGGCTATATAAGGTAAAAACCTTTTATCTTTGTATCTTCTGCTCAGGTGAAAGATAATTGAGTAAGGAAAATATAAAAGCATAAAGTCAAAAAGCTTTAACCTTTATGCTTTCGGCTTTAAGCTTAAAAAAATGGGCAAGTTCACTATACCCGACAGGGTGCTTTACATATGTACAGGCAGCAAATGCTCAAAAAGGGGCGGTAAACATTTATATAAAAATGTTAAGGCCTTCGAAAAATATTATGGTGGTGATGTAGAAGTGATCAGGATAGAATGTTCAGACCGGTGTGATTACGCACCGGTCTGCAACATACAGCCAGATAACATCTGGCTAAAAGAATATGCCGAAAAGGATGTATTAAAACTCCTGCAAAAACTCACGCAGGAATCTTAAGCCCCACTATCGTATTTAATATCGCCGACGTGCCTGTCAATCTGCCAGCGGCCTGTACCTTCTTCGCCAATAACTTCAAACAGTTCAAGCGCGCGGCGTGCTTTGTATTCTTCTTCACGCTGTTCTTTTAAAAACCAGTTTAAGAATTCAAGCGTTACATAATCCTGCTCCTTGTGGCAACGGGCTGCTATGCCTTTTATGGATTGGGTTACACTTACTTCTTGATCGAGTGCATCCTCAAACACTTCGCGGAAAGAATTATACTCTATTTTTATGCCGGTGATATCAGGTGATATAGAGGTTCCGCCCATATCCAGCACATACTTAAAAAATTTAAGCTGATGATGCCTTTCCTCTTCAGCCTGTTTAAAAAAATAAGTGGATGAACCATCGAAACCATTCCTGTCGCACCATGAGGCCATGGCTAAATATATGGCTGATGACTGTGCTTCCTTCTTTATCTGTTGATTTAAAAGGCTCTCTACCTCGGCTGAGATAAGGCATTTTACGCGCATAATATCTTTCATAGCAGCATCAAATTAAATGTATAACAAAATACGTTATAACAATAATAATGCTATAATTCCACAATTTAACTATTGAGGATCAATATGAAATAAATCTAAATAAAGATTAAAACGCCAGGCGGTACAGGCGGTCCTGTATAATGTGGTTCAATTCAAGCATGGCAAAGGTGCCTTGCAGCAATTCTTTCATGGCTATTATCTCCAGCGTAGTTAATACATAGCAGTGATCACAAGCACAAATGAACACGATCTCCAGGTCGGCAGATTTGGTATTTTTTAACAGCAGCGCCTCTATATCTATGCTATAGATCGCTTTTTTTAGCTTAAGCAAGCTACGGTAATCAAACCGGGAAACTTTACCGGCAAAATCAATGTACCAGCAACTTTCTTTATCACTTTGGTAAATAGCGCCCGAAGCTGTTGTAAAAACTTCTTCAAGTGTTATCTCAGGAAAAACGGCGTCAATAGTCTGCATCAATATCTCTCGTATTGATACAAAAATGATTATTATTTATAATTAATCCAAATAAAGTTAGAGAAAAGCGAAAAGGATAAAGGCGAAAGCTTAAAGCAAAGGCACTTGTAGCAATGCTGTATGCAAAAACAAATGGCCCGTGCGATTCCTGCTATTGGCAAACATCAAACCGTCATGCTGAATAGCCATCATGCTGATCACCGTTATGATGGGTTCCCGAAACAAGTTCGGGATGACGGGTGTAAGTTGTTTTGTCCGTCCGTTTTTATATATGACACCTGCGGACAAACTCTGGACAAACCTCACCAAGCGTCATTGGTTCACCGCACCCTCACCAAGCGTCATTGCGATAGCGTGGCAATCCTCGACTATGCAAGTCAGCTATGCTTATCTCTTCGCCCTGTACAGTCGGGGATTGCCACGTCGTTCCTCCTCGCAATGACGCTGAGTAATGAATTAGTTGTTTGTCCGTCCGCTTTCCAGACCGGCACCTGCGGACAATCTCCGGACAAACCTATCCCGCCACTGCACTAATGAACCAGTGAACTAATGAACACAAAAAAGGCGAAAGATTCCCACCTTTCGCCTTTTACCTTTCGCCTTTCGGCTCAAAAAATTATTTGCTCAAATACATCGATTTCTCTTTATACAGATGCCTGAAGTATGGATCCTGCAGGTTGGGTATAAAGCGGATGGCTTCGCCGGTCGATTTCATCTCAGGGCCCAGCTCCTTGTTCACCTCAGGGAACTTATCGAATGAGAACACCGGTTCTTTTATCGCGTAGCCCCATAGCTTGCGCTCAATGGTGAAGTCTTTCAGTTTGTTTACACCCAGCATAACTTTGGCAGCTATGTTTATGTAAGGCACATCGTATGCTTTGGCTATGAATGGTACCGTACGTGATGCACGTGGATTAGCCTCTATCACATACACCTTATCATTCTTGATAGCGAATTGTATATTCAGCAAGCCAAGTACATTCAGTGCTTTGGCTATTTTAACGGTATATTCTTCCATCTGTTGGATAGCGCTATCAGAAAGATCAAACGGTGGCAATACCGCGAATGAATCGCCTGAGTGGATACCGGCAGGCTCGATGTGTTCCATCATACCTACTATATGCACATCATCGCCATCGCTTATCGAGTCCGACTCCGCCTCAGCAGCGCGATCAAGGAAGTGGTCAATCAGTACACGGTTACCTGGCAGGTTCTTTAACAAGCCTACAACAGCTTTCTCCAGGTCCTCATCGTTTATTACGATGCTCATGCCTTGTCCGCCTAAAACGTAGCTTGGGCGAACCAGCACCGGGTAACCAACTTCATGGGCAACTTCCAGCGCTTCTTCAGCACTTTCGGCTACGCCATATTTTGGATATGGGATATCAAGCTCTTTCAATAAGTCAGAGAAACGGCCACGATCTTCGGCGATATCCATGTTATCGAATGAAGTACCGATGATCTTGATGCCATGCTCGTGCATTTTCTCCGCCATTTTAAGAGCAGTTTGTCCGCCCAGCTGAACTATCACCCCGTAAGGTTTTTCCAGTTCGATGATCTCCCTCACATGCTCCCAGTAAACCGGCTCAAAGTACAGCTTGTCGGCCATGTTAAAGTCAGTTGATACCGTTTCAGGGTTACAGTTAACCATGATGGCTTCAAAACCTGACTCCTTGGCGGCAAGCAGGCCGTGTACGCAGCTATAATCAAACTCAATACCCTGACCTATACGGTTAGGACCTGAGCCTAGTACGATGATCTTCTTTTTATCAGATGCTACCGATTCGTTCTCGCCCTCGTAGGTTGAGTAGTAGTAAGGCGTTTTGGCTGAGAACTCTGCCGCGCAGGTATCCACCATTTTATAAACCCTTTTTATACCCAGTGCTTTGCGGCGCTGGTAAACATCTTCTTCGGTAACGTTACCCAGTATGTAGGCGATCTGCGTATCCGAGAAACCTTTTTGTTTCAGGGTGAACAGGAAGTCTTCAGGGATATTATTCAGTGAGTAACGGCGCAGTTCTGTTTCCAGGTTTACTACATCCATTATCTGGTTCAGGAACCAGCGATCTATCTTAGTTGCTTTTCTTACCGATTCAATGGGCACGCCCAGGCTCAAAGCATCATAAATGTGGAACAACCTGTCCCAGCTTGGATGCTCCAAACTGTGCATGATCTCTTCCAGGTTACGGCTCTGTCTGCCATCCGCACCTAATCCAGCGCGACCGATCTCTAAACTCTGACAAGCCTTCTGTAAAGCCTCGATAAAACTGCGGCCTATACCCATTACCTCACCTACCGATTTCATTTGAAGGCCCAGCTCGCGGTTGGCGCCTTTAAATTTATCAAAGTTCCAGCGTGGGATCTTTACGATCACGTAATCCAGCGTTGGCTCAAAGTAAGCTGAGGTTGTTTTGGTGATCTGATTTTCTATTTCGTCAAGGTTATAACCTATAGCCAGCTTTGCAGCTATTTTAGCGATAGGGTAACCTGTTGCTTTTGATGCCAGTGCCGATGAGCGTGATACACGCGGGTTGATCTCTATGGCGATGATCGCTTCATCAGCCGGGTTAACCGAGAACTGTACGTTACAGCCCCCTGCGAAATTACCTATGGCGCGCATCATTTTGATGGCCTGGTTACGCATTTCCTGGTAGCAGCGGTCGCTCAGGGTCATGGCTGGTGCCACGGTTATCGAGTCGCCGGTATGGATGCCCATTGGGTCGAAGTTTTCGATAGAGCAGATGATGATCACGTTGTCATTACTGTCCCTCAATAGTTCCAGCTCGTATTCTTTCCAGCCTAAAACTGCCTGCTCCACCAAAACCTCGTGGGTTGGCGATGCCTGCAAGCCACGGCTCAGGGCTGCGTCAAAATCTTCTTTTTTATGTACAAAACCTGCGCCTTTACCACCCAGCGTATAGCTTGGGCGTATCACCAGCGGGAAACCAATTTCCTGCGCGGCTTCTTTACCTTCTAAAAACGAGTTGGCAATTTTTGATGTTGCCACCCCTACGCCAATATCCACCATCAGCTGGCGGAAAGCCTCACGGTTCTCAGTCTTTTCGATGGCTGCCAGGTCAACACCTACTATCTTTACGCCATACTTTTCCCAAATACCCTGCTCGGCAACGCTTATGCACAGGTTTAGCGCTGTTTGGCCACCCATAGTAGGCAATACCGCGTCAATCTGCTGTTCCTGTAATATTTTCTCAATACTTTCAGGCTCAAGCGGCAGCAGGTACACATGGTCGGCAATAACCTTGTCGGTCATGATGGTTGCCGGGTTGCTGTTGATGATAGATACGGTGATACCTTCGTCCTTTAACGAAAGCGCCGCCTGCGATCCGGCGTAATCAAATTCACAAGCCTGGCCAATAATAATAGGGCCTGAACCAATGATCAATACGTGTTTAATGGAGGTGTCTTTGGGCATAGTTGTTAAACTTTTAGTCTTAAGTTTTGAGTCTTAAGCGTTCGTCCGGTTTAGGGACTATAAACTACCGACTGTGAACATGAAATACTATGCGCTGAAAGCGAAAATCCCGACTTCTCAGCGTCGGGGTGCAAAGATACGTTTTATGAGAACATTTTAACACTTTTTTTCTAAAAGTTATCAGCTTTTGTGGAGAGGGTAAAAATTGGGCTTTGGGATGGGTTAAGTTGTCTCTATTTAGTATCAGGTAGCTAGTATCAGGTATCAAGTAATCAGCGCAATTGCACCAATGAACTAATCATCATCCCTCCATACAAAATCGCTGTCCGTCATGTGGATGGTGATAACGTTGGGGTCGTCTTCCAGTGGGTCGAGGGTTTTGGTTTTGATGCAATGCACAGCATTTTCGTCATCGGCCCATATTTCCAGTTCCATTTCGCCCGGTATTTCGCAACTGAGGCGGGTGTGTGCTGGTATCTCAAAATAAGCCAGTATTTGTAAGATGATCTTTACTGTTTTTTGCCTGGCGGCGATAGTATCATCGGCCTGCGCGCGTACCTTCTGTATCTTGCGGTTACAGTTGATGATGGCATCCAGCTCGGCAACATTGGTTTGCCCGGTATAAGGCAATGCATTTTCGAGCAGGGTATTAAAACGTGTTTCCTGTTTTTCTTGCTGTACTTGAAGCGTATAGTACTGTTTGCAATAGTTTGTAAATTCTTCCATTTTGTTACTTCATTGGTTCAGTGGCTGATTATTTGATACAGTTCCCCTCTTGAGAGGGGGCGCGGTGGAAAGTGCAGTGGCAGGGGTGTGTTCATGAAGCGCAGAGGACACACCCCTCCACCCCTCTCAAGAGGGGAATCGCACTGTCCATCGCTTTTACTTGTAACTAGCTACTTAATACTTATTTCATAATTTGTTCAATCCAGCGGTCGGCTATGTCGATGCCGCGTGTTCGTTCGTCCGGTGTTGCTGTTCGTTCAAGGGCGGTGTCTACGGTAAAGTTTGCAGTCGGCAGGCGCAGGTTCATTTCGCGGGCCTTAAGTTTCCATTTGTCGAAGCCGTTTACATCGGGGAACAGTATCACCCTCCTGTTTTTTAGCACCCTGCATTTATTACGGCTCAAACCCTCCAAACTGCCTGCCGCCAGCCATATATATTCGGGGTAGATAAAGCTGCATATAATGGCCGTTTTTTCGCTTTCGGCTATGGCTACGGTTTTAAATGGATGGGTGTTGAGTAAATGTTCGCCGAAGAAGCATTGGCTTAGTCTGAAGTCTTGAGTCGGGAGTCTTAAGTCTTGAGTGGGCTCCGACTTTTGACTTTCGGCTTTTAACTTTCGACTTAAAGAATGCGCCCATGCAATATGATTGTAAGGCTGCTTTACACGGTGTCCGTCCGCTGGGTTGTACAGCATTATTTTCCCGGTGCGCAGCTTGTCGTTTATATCCAGCTGCCAAAATATGGTAGCCCCCGGCCAGTGTTTTGATGTGCCTATTTTGTACAGCGCTGCCATACGCAGGGCAGTAGCCTCGTCCAAAAATTTGGTTAAAAACGCTATAAAGTTATTGCGGTGATAATACTTAGTAGTTGCATCAACGTAGCTACTGGGCAGGGTATCAAATATGTTGTCATTAACAGCTTGCGATGAGTAAGGCATACTATTGTTATGGTTTTTGTTATCGGCAAACCAAGCCCGTGGCGGGTAATGGTAGCCGCAGCCGTCCGTCCGGTCGCATCTGCCTACATGGTCGGCTAAATAAGTTTGGGTTTGGGTATCGATGTATCGTTTAAAAGTCCGGCGGTTATGGTGGCAACTGGGGCAGGTAAAGCGGCTGTTGCGGCCGTTGTAGGGTTCCAGAATGTAGCGATGGTTCATTAGTTCATTTGTTCACTGGTTCATTGGTGAAAAGTTCCCCTCTTGAGAGGGGGCGCATAGGGATTGCGCGGTGGCAGGGGGTGTGTTAACGTAGCGGAAAGAACACACCCCTACACCCCTATCAAGAGGGTAATAGCCCATCATATGACAGATTGGTTTTATTGATACCTTTTTTGTTCCCGCAGCGGTCTCTCGCAGAGGACCCTGCGCACGCATGCAAAGCGTTCAGTCCATCCCACAACCGCGCAGGGTCCTCTGCGAGAGACCGCTGCGAAGACTTGTTAATATAAAATATATCGTACTGTCTTTTCATGGGCTATTACTCTCAAGAGGGGAATCGCACTATGCCACCGCTTTTGACTTTTGAATTGTCACTTTTGAATTGTCTTGTCCGTCCGTCCGGAAGTACGGGTAAACCGGACGGACGGACAAAACCGGACAGCTTAATTATTGTCTTTTTCTGCGGCTTTTAGTACCCTGTCTATCTTTTGGAACGATGTGCCAAGCGCCTTACCTATCTCGCGCAGCGTAAAGCCCTGGTTGTGCAGCGCTATGGCATCCCGGGTGAGGCTGGCGCTATTATCATCCTTTGGTTTGCGCAGGTGATCCCACTCATTGGCATAGCCTACAAACTCGTATTGCAGAAAGTTGGTTGGTTTCACTATCTGGCAAAGGCACACGTTATCTGCACCGTACACCTGCTCGGTATTACGCTGCTTTATCTGCTTTAGGTAGCGCAAATCCTTATCAGCCTGACTTTCGCCTATGGTAAAGGCACTATCGCAAAAGTTCATGAGCATTTTACTGCCTTGTAAATCGTTACGGTTTATGGGCAGGCTGGTATCACGTTTTGGGGTGTGGGCCAGTGCCAGTATGCTCAGGTCGTACTTGCTTTTAAGGGCCTTTAGGTGTTTCATTAAAGGCAGTGCATCCTTGGCCTGCTCGGTTTCGTTACGCAGGTAGGTGAGGTTATCAATAATTACCACCCTGGCGTTGCTTTGTACTATGGCACGTTCGAGGGCATGGTTTAAGTACTCATCAAAGCTGCTGAAACCGTGTGGCAGATCAGTATCAGGGTTTAGCTCGGCACGATAAAAATCGTTCATGAAGTTATAATGCCCGGTAAAATTATCGGAGTAGCGGGCCTCAAACTGCTTATCGGTAAGTTCAAAGTCGCAGTAAAGCACAGCCTGCGATTTGCCTTCGATAGTAAACGGCTCCATTGCCTTACCTGTGTTAATACAGTTGCCAATTTGTACCGCCAAAATAGATTTGCCCAGGTTACTATCGGCAAAAAGGATGCACAGCTCACCCTCGTACCAAAACTTGCCGAAAAGCATACGTGGCACAGGGCGTGTGCTTGCCTGTGCCATCCAGTGGTTTGCGGTACGTACCATAAACAGGTCGTCGGTTTCAGATTGTTCAATATCGATAGAGGGTTTCAGGTGTTCACTGCCCATAGCAGTGGGTTCATGTTGTTGCATGTGGGTTGGTTATGTGGGTTAAAAAAGAAATGAGCTTTTTAGAAAATACCCCTCCAATAGCCTATTTTTAAGTAAAAGGGCTTTAGGTCGTTAGTCAGGAAGTCTTTAGTCGGTAGTCCATAGTCTTAGTCGATGGCCCTGGTGTGAGCTTTTGACTTAATTCTTTCGACTTTTAACTTAGAAGAGTTTGTCCGTCCGTCCGGAAGTACGGGTAAACCGGACGGACGGACAAAAAGCGGACAAGATTTTTTTGATTATGAAATAACAGGGAGGGTTAGTTTCATTACAAATATGAAGATAATTCTTTAATAATAAAGAATTATCTTTGCTTGTGTTTTATAAATGACTGATAATTAAGAGGTAAATTTCTCTGTCTACGCGTCATTGCGAGGAACGAAGACAACCGACCGGAGGGAGCTCATTAATACTATTTAAAAACAAATCACAATATTAATAATCTCTAAACTGTACAGAGCAACTGTGCTTTCTATTCGCTCTGCCTACGTAGAGATTGCTTCGTTCCTCGCAATGACGCTTGGTGAGGTTTGTCCGGAACTTGTCCGTAGGTGTCCGTCCCAGAAGCGGACGGACAAGAATAACCACAAGCGAGACGCTTGCGGTAGGGAGTTTGTCATTTGATTCTTGATACGAAATCTAAGACTCCTTGATACAAAAGTTTAACCTGTTCAATTGTATATTCTTTATATTTTCCATGTGCGGCGCTATTTCTTAAGCCTAACCAAGCTGTTACTTGTTTTTGTTCTAACGGACCATAGACTTCGGCTTTTTTTAAATCGGCATTTAACATATCTGCTTTTTTGGGGATTGCATCAATACCTTTGATAAAATCTATATCTACATTGTGTGTTTTGCATAGTTGACGAAGATGTTCTTCAAGTACTGAGCCTATCATTACTGCAGCTGCATCTTTATAGCCTTCATCAAGTAAATGTTCACTCATTTCTAAAAAATCAGAAAACACCTCTGCAGTAACTAATTGTTTAATAGTTATAAGAAGGCCATTGTCGACCTCATGTTTAATCTGATTAAGTATGTTAATTCCTCCTTGAATCACGCTTACATATGAATCATTAATGGAACCTTTAAACATCGTGAAATAAGGGTGATTCTCACCATAAAGAAGCGATATAAAAGACAATGAAGCTGCTTTAAAGCCTAAATAGTCACCTTGGTTGATGTAATCAGAGCCATAATCACCACGAATTTTATTATGTATTGCAACTTTTGCAATATCTATTAAATGATCCAATTGTTTGAGAATATCAGTAGTTTTCATGATTATGATTAAATTTTAGGAATGATGTTCATATACGTTACACTGCACTTGCGGGGGAAGTTACTAGTGTGTCGCAAGAAGCATTTTAACTTAAATACTTATTTAGGGTGTCAATTGTAGCTTCAAGCAAAGGAGGGACTTTGCCTCTTAATACTTGATCGTAATTCACCGTCTTCATACCTAAAGTATCAACGGTTAAACAATAATTAGGGTTTACTTTATATTCATCTGAATATAGAAGTGATAAATATCTGAATATAGCTTCAGAATAAATTCCTAAATCTTCTGATTTAAAGCCATTTAACCAAGTAACGAACCAAATTCCGCCTACGCTTGGCTCCTCTTTATCTTCGTATGAAAAAACATGATGAGGAATGACCTGTATGGGTATGTCTTTTATTGTTAATATTATTTTAGGCTTACCAAGAAATTGCAAATCAGTTGGAGGAAGCCAAGTAGAAAAATCGAAATCTATATAATTATGGAGTATTTCAAGATTCCTTTTATACATTGTTTTTGTACTTTCTATTTTTGTGGAATCATATAAACTTGATACGGCGTCAATTTTTTCCTGGATAAGTTTGTTATCGTTATTCTTGAAAGCGTTACTTAACCCACTTATGCTTCTTATCCAATAATCTCCACCACTATTATCGTCTAATTTAGGTTTTTTAGGTATTTTCAAGTTATTAACGAAAGTTACTTTGCTTCTTTCGGAGAACCTCCTGAATTCAACTATATTTTTTACAGTTAATGTGTTAATTGTCATAATAAATAAGTTTAGGTTTTATTGCTCTAATTTACAATAACTTATGACAATTACAACAACTACCGATAATTGCTCTCTCCTGCCACCACACGCATGTCATATGCGCCCCAACCCTGAAAGCGTCCACCGTGTCCGCATCACCTTATCTTCCGGACGGACGGACAAAACACGAACGAGCGCCGGGTGATGCTGAGGCACTCGAAGCATGGGCGTAGAGGCCTTTGCCCGCATACTTCGAGTGCCTCAGTATGACTGCCTGTGCACAACTGCTATCTCTACCATGTCATTGCTGTAAGAGCGCAGCATGACAAAAAGAAATTCCCCCTTCAGGGGGTTAGGGGGCTAAAGCTATACCCTGCCTTGCTCCAAACTTCCATCGCCTTTGGCAAAGCATATTCCAGGCGGTTAAAGGCCTTTAGGCTGTCGTGGAACACTACTATGGAGCCACTTTGGGTGTGCTTTAAAACCTGCTTCAGGCATTGCTCGGGTTGCAGGTTAATATCGAAGTCGCCGCTGAGCACATCCCACATGATAAGCTTAATGCCGGGTATTGCATTTTTTAGTAGCTTTATCTGCTCTCTTTTGATCCTGCCGTAGGGCGGACGAAAAAGTTTTGTATGTAGTAATTCATCAGCTTTTAATGTATTTTTGAGGTAATCCTGGCTATCTGTCTTCCAGCCTTTTAAATGGTTGTAGGTATGATTGCCGATGGCGTGGCCATCAGCCTTTATCTGTTCAAAAATATCGGGGTGCTTGCGTACATTATCGCCGATACAAAAAAAGGTTGCTTTGGCATTGTACTGTTTTAAAATATTTAATACAAACGGTGTAACAATAGGTATAGGGCCATCGTCAAAAGTGAGATAAATGCAAGATTTGTCCTGTTTTATATCCCAAATTAGTTGGGGATACAGTTTTTTTAACAGCAGGGGTGTTTTAAACAGGTACATTTTTTTAGGTAATAGTTGATGGTTGATGGTTCATAGCAGCCTGCCCATTAACAACATTAAGTATAATTTTATTAAAGGCACAGGGCTTTCATCATCCCCGTGAACGGACAAATATAACCTTATGGCACAACATATATTAAAATTTAAGAAGGCAATTATACCCGGCATTATGCTTATGGTAATTGGTTTTACCGCCAATGCCCAGCAGGTGATCAGCCTGCAAAAAGCGGTTAACCTTACACTTGAGCGTAACCTTACCATAAAACAGGCACAGGTAACCCAATCATTAGCTGCCCAGGATGTTGACCAAAGCAAGTACAATTTATTGCCCAGCGCAAGTGCCAATCCAACAGCCGGCTGGGGTTTTGGCCGTAGCCCGGTAGCGGGTGCTTATGAATATGCCAATCAAACTATTTTTAACGTTAATGCCAGCGCGTCGGTACAGGTTACGCTTTTCCAGGGCGGGCAGCTGCGCAACCAGATCATCGAAAATAAATTAATACTCGATGCTGATAAAACCAGCGTAGAGAAAGTTAAGAACGATCTTATTTTAAACGTGGTAACCGATTACCTGCAGATACTGGCAAATATGGACCTGATAACAGCCGCCAAACAGCAAATTGGCATCGCGAATATTACGCTCGACAGGTCGCAGAAAAGTTTTAACGCGGGTAACCAAACCCTTGCCGATCTGTCGCAGGCTAAAGCGGGCCTATCAACTGCTGAGCTTAACCTTACAACGGCACAAAACCAATATGCTTCATCCATCCTGACGCTAAAACAGTACATGGAAATGAGCCCCGACTCAAACATTGTTGTTGAAAAACCGGATGTAAGCCATTTTAACGATATTAAAACAGTATTTGATGCTGATGAAGTTGCCCGTACAGCCATGAGTGTTAACCCCGATGTACATCTGGCCGAGTTGCAGGAGAAAAGCTACCTGCAACAGATTAAAATAGCCAAAGGCAATTATTACCCAACACTGGGCCTGTATGGCAACCTTGCATCGTACTACTCAAGCGCGCAGGATAAATACCGTATAACAGGGCTCACCAATCCGGCTGTGCAGCCTATAGGTGTGGTTTCATCAACAGGCGATATAGTTAATAGCCTGCAACCGGTATCAAACCCTATAT
>Ga0206832_10042_pt1 | contig 31106 bp, 25 predicted proteins | sample Alteio_BWOrgCont_74_FD_152896 | JGI IMG/M metagenome (GOLD analysis project Ga0206832, IMG submission 152896) | Enriched cells from forest soil in Barre Woods Harvard Forest LTER site, Petersham, Massachusetts, United States -... | ecosystem: Environmental > Terrestrial > Soil > Temperate forest >... | reverse complement strand
CAGCAGCAGCTTTGCCAATAACGATTCGTTAAAGTGCGTGTTGATTTCCAATTCAGCCTGTGCCACCAATCTTATCGATACATCTAATAGTGTAACCATTAATATAACCCCAACCGTTACGCCAACCGTAAGCTTAACGCATTCCGGTACAAGTATATGCAGCGACCAAAGCGTAACGGTAACTGCAACGCCAACCAACGGTGGCATTACCCCGACTTACGACTTTTCAGTTAACGGCGTTTCGGTGCAAAACGGGGTCTCGGCAACTTACATCGCCATCAATTTGCATAATAGCGATATAATAACCTGTGTGCTTAGTAGCAATGCCTTATGCGCAAGCCCGGTAACGGCTACTACCGGTAGCATAACAGTAACAGTTAAGCCCGTTGCAACTTCAAGCATAAGCCAAACCATCTGCCACGGCGACACATTTTTGGGTAGAACCGCAACCGGTGTTTATTACGATACCGCCCAGGGCGCCAACGGTTGCGATAGCATCCGCACTCTGCACCTTACGGTTAACCCGGTTACCACATCAAACATCAGCAAAACTATTTGCCAGGGCCAAATCTATCTTGGCCATAATGCCACTGGTGTTTTTAACGATACACTTAGCGGCTCACTCGGTTGCGATAGCATCCGCACATTGCATTTAACGGTTAACCCCGTTGCAACTTCAACCATTTTCCATAGCATTTGCCCCGGCCAGAGTTACCTTGGGCACAATACCTCCGGTACTTATATAGACACACTAACAGCCACCAATACTTGCGATAGCATACGCACCCTACACCTTACCGTAAGCAACATTACCTTCGATACTGTAGTGCATGCCATATGCCATGGCGATAGTATAGTATTTAGCGGCGCAACTTATACGCAGGCAGGTAGTTACACCGATACATTTAGCAGCGTGGGGGGCTGCGATAGTGTGGTAACGCTGGCGCTAACGGTTAATGCATTGCCGGTAGTTAGCTTAAGTTGGGATACTTTGCTTGAATTGCATGATTTGACCACAGATACCAGTTGGCGCGGAGGAAGTTGCGGCAATAATCCCGCCAGTTTTAGTTTATTCGGAGGTAAACCTGTCGGTGGCGTTTTTTCGGGAAATTTTATCGATAACAACATTCTTTATTGTGATTCCGCACCTGCTGAAGGACAGCATGGTTATAAAACCATGATCATATATGCTTACACAGATGGAAACGGCTGTTCCAATAAAACCATAGATTCACTATATCTGTTTAATGGTTGCGAAGGAATTGCCTCGTTGAATCCCAGTAATTTCTTTACTCTCTACCCTAATCCCGCCAACGACTATGTGATGATTGATTTTGATGCAGGTTACACCGGTAGCACCATTTTTGTAAAAGATATAACCGGTAGATCGGTATTGCAAACACATCTTACAACCAGCCCACAACAAATAGCAACCGGAGATTTACCTGCGGGCATTTATGTTGTAACCTTAAATAATAATGGACAAGTGGGGGCAAAACTATTCGTTAAAGAATAATTGAAACCGATTCCAACTCAAAAGGAAACTGGCGCCCACCAAAAGTGCGTCAGTTTCCTTTTTAATGTCCATTCCCAACAAACATGGCTGGTGCAGGCCCAAAAAACTGTAACCTTTTTGTTACCTTTTTTATGCTCAATCCGCCCTCCTGAATTTTCGTTTGGGAACTTTTGGGTAGTTTTGGGTAGTTTTTTCGGCACACTTCGGCAAAATCGGGCCATACACAAAATTTCAGATTATCGCAGGTTTTCTGCATATCAGCCAGTTGGTCTTTCAACTCGAAACTTGAAACCCGAAACTCGGAACTAATAGGCTATTTCAAAGAACACAATACCATACCATTTAGTATTATATTATGAATATAAAAAGCCTTTATCACAATACCAAGGGGTGTGCATAACTCGTATCTAGCACATACAGCACTAGCTAAGAGGGTGTCAAAACTTGCATCAATTAAAAAGCGGGTAAATAGGCAATATGCTATAACAAGTTAGCAAAAGCCGAAGGCAGAAGGCCCAGCAGGATAACCAGCACAATACATATACCTATTACAAAAGTATAGGCTGGCTTGATATTAAACACCACTTGATCAGAGTCCTTGGTATACATGGCCAGTATTACTTTAAAATAGTAGTAAACAGCCACAATAGAGTTTATTACTGCCCAAACGGTAATCCAAAGATGGCCGTTTTTGATGGCCTCGGTAAAAATGTAGTATTTGGCAAAGAAGCCCGCAAACGGCGGAATACCTGCCATCGAAAGCATAGCAATAGTTAAAGCGGCGGCCACGAAAGGTTTGCGCTTTGCAAGGCCGTTAAACGATTCAATTTTATCAGTACCGGTATTAATAGCCACCACTATAGCTACAGCAAAGGCGGCTACAGAAGAAATGCCATAAGCAAGCGAATAGAAGAATATAGCATTGTCCGTCTTGCCTGTAAGGCTCAAAATGCCCATCATCAGGTATCCTGCATGCGATATACCCGAAAACGCTAGCATGCGTTTAAATGAATCCTGGTTAAGCGCAGTAAAGTTTCCAACCCCAATAGTAAGCGCTGTAACCACAGCAAAGATTAAACCATATAAAGGAACGCTACTGATTAAGCAAAGGCTGAAAATGCGGTAAAACGCGGCAAACGCGGCAATCTTGGCTATAGTAGCCATTATTAGCGTAATCAACGTAGGCGAACCATCATAAACATCTGGCGCCCAAAAATGGAATGGAACCGCAGATACTTTAAAAAATAAGGCAGTCATTATCAACCCCGCACCCATATAAAACAAAACCGATGGTGGGGCCAAAGCTTTCATTCGTGCAATTTCAGCCAAATCAAACGAACCCGTTTCGCCATAAACAAGGGTAATACCAAAAAGTAAAAGGCCCGAGGCAAAACTACCCATCAGGAAATACTTCATACCCGCCTCATTAGAACGAACATCCTTTTTGCGGCTTCCAGCTAATACGTAAAGTGAGATGGAAAGAACTTCAATACCCAAAAAGAACATGGCCATGTTACCAAATGAAACCAAAGCCAGGGCGCCGCATAAAGTAAAGATGATAATAGCCAGGTAGTCCGAAATCTTGGCCTCCTCGTTCTTGTAAAAATTACCACTTAAAATAACAATAAACAGCGCCAGCAAAATCAACAACCCTGAAAACGCGACAGAGAAATTATTGATTACAACCATGTTATGGTAAAACGAGGCATTAACGCCCCAACTGGCCAAATTCAAGCCAAAAATCGCCATTAGCCCTACTATGCAAAGTGGCCATACCAGTTTGCGCAGGTTAGCTACCTCAAAAAGCATGCACAACAGGCCTAAACCCGAGGTCCATTCTAATGCCGATATGTTTTTCAAAATTTCCATGCTCTTCTATCCGCTTAATCTACCTCAAACTATAAGTCAAAATATTATCTAATGCCGGCTGTATAATGTTCAATATCGGTTTCGGATAAATCCCAATTAAAAAGATAGCCGCAATAACCGGAACAAAAACAGCCAATTCACTCCAGTGCAAATCGGTAAATCCAATGGTATTTCCATTGGTTTCGCCCAGCATTACGTTTTGATACATGCGCAACATATAAACTGCACCAAGTATAATGGTTAAGCCTGCAATAACCGATAACCAGGTATTGTACTCATACACGCCATACAGCAACAAAAACTCACCGATAAAGCTATTGGTAAGCGGCAACGCTACTGCCGCAAGCACTACAATCATAAAGGCTGTAGAGAACTTAGGCGCAACATTTCTTATTCCACCAAGTTTTGCAATTTCAAACGTGCCTGTGCGCTGAAAAATTATTTCGGCTGCAAAAAACAAGGCAATTACGTTGATACCATGCGATACCATTTGCACTACCGAGCCCTCAAAACCTTCCTTGGTAAGCGTAAATATACCAGCGGCAATCAACCCAACGTGTGCTAATGATGAATAAGCAAGCAGCTTTTTCAAATCAGCCTGCCTGATAGCAATTACCGAACCATAAACCACACCTATAACACACAAAACCATTACGTACGGGGTTGCAATTGCAACACCCATAGGCACTATTGGCAGCAACCAACGCAGAAGGCCATATAAACCCATTTTAAGCATTATACCCGCCAACAACATAGTACCTGCGCTTGGGGCTTCCTTATAAGTATCCGGTTGCCAGGTATGGAACGGGAAAATGGGCACTTTAATAGCAAAAGCTATAAAGAACCCCGCAAATACTAACAACTGTTCGTTTTGTGAAAGATTTAAGTTATACAAGGCGTTTATATCAAACGTTCCGGCCTTAAGATATAGCCAGATAAAGGCGAGCAGCATAAACAACGAACCGCCCAACGTATAAATAAAAAACTTAAATATTGCACGGTTTCTGAACTCCTTGTCTCTTCCTTCACCCCACAATAAGGCAATAAAGTAAATAGGGATAAGCGCCAACTCCCAAAAAATATAGAACAAAAACCCATCCGAAGCTGCGAAAACACCTATCAGGGCAAATTGCATAAACAGCACCAACGAATAGAAACTCTTGGCATTATCAATCTCCTTTCTATAAGTGGTCAGAATGATTAACGGAACCAGGAACGTTGTAAGTATAATAAGTATCGAACTCAAGCCATCAACCGAAAGTGCAAATGAAATATTAGGATTGGTAATCCAGGCATGCGTATAAATCAGAGGCTGAAGCCCTCCGGCAGATAAACTTCTTTTCAGTAAATAGGAAGCAACAAACTCAACCACAGTAGCCCCCAACGCCACGTACCTTGCCTGCTTGTTACCCGAAAGGTAAACCAGCAGTGCCGCAACTAAAGGAAAAAATAATACTCCAAGTAATAACATCCCGCTTCTTCCCTATTTAATGATAAAAGCAAATAAAAATATAACCACCATACTCAACACCATGGCCAACAGGTAAAAACCAATATAGCCGCTCTGTAACTTTCTTAACTGATTACCCAGGCTTACCGATAATTTGCCCGAATAATTAACCGTGCCATCAATAACAGTTTTGTCAATTAAAGAATAAAATAACTCCGACAATTTGCCCATCGGATAGCCAATAAACAAATGGTAAATCTCATCTACGTAATATTTATTGTAAACCCACCTTCTCGCAAAACTGATTGGCGCACCTTCTTCATTCGGCGTTTCACCCTTAGAAACGTATTTAAAGTAGGCGTAAGCTATACTCAACAAGGCAGCTATAAACGCACCCGCCATTAACGAAAGCTCCATTGATTTTGACAAACCCTCCTCAGTTCTCGCAGCATGATTTGCATTCATAGCCTGAGCAAAAACCGGGTTTAAAAATCCCTTCAATGCATGGTGGAAACCCAAAGCCTCAGGCAATCCCATTAAACCGCCGATGGCAGCAAGTAGCGCCAAAACAACCAATGGCATTGTAATAAGCGCAGGCGATTCATGCAAATGATGTTTCTCTTCTTCTGTTCCTCTAAAGCCACCGGTAAAGGTTAAAAACACCAAACGGAACATATAAAACGCGGTAAGGATTGAAGCTAAAGATGCAATACCCCACAACACCTTGCTATGTTCAAATGCCGCAGCAAGTATTTCGTCCTTCGAGAAGAAACCTGAAAAAGGAAACACTCCAGAAATGGCAAGAGAAGAAATCAGGAATGTCCAAAAGGTAATTGGCATCCATTTTTTCAGTCCCCCCATTTTACGTATATCCTGTTGCCCGCTCAACGCATGGATGACCGAACCTGAACCAAGGAATAAACAAGCCTTAAAGAATGCATGCGTTACCACATGAAAAACCGCCGAAGTATAAGCTCCAACACCCAAGGCTAAAAACATTAAGCCTAACTGCGAAACAGTTGAATAAGCAAGCACTTTTTTAATGTCGTTTTGCATTACCCCAATAGTTGCTGCAAACAAGGCTGTAGCTGCACCAACACAGGCAACAACTTGCAAAGTCTCTGGCGCAAGCATGTAAAAGAAATGTGCACGGGCCACCATATAAATACCGGCCGTAACCATCGTAGCAGCATGTATCAACGCCGAAACCGGTGTTGGGCCTGCCATCGCATCGGGCAGCCAGGTATACAAGGGCAATTGAGCCGATTTACCCACTGCTCCAACAAAAAGTAGCATCGTTATAGCCACAATCAATCCATGGTTAACAACCCCACCGGCAAGAGCCGTTTGCAACGCCGAAAAATTAAGCGTCTTAAAGTTGAACAGAATCAAAAATATGCCAATCAAAAAGCCAAGGTCACCAATACGATTCATTACAAAAGCCTTTTTGGCGGCATCGTTATAGTCCTGATTTTTGTACCAAAATCCTATTAGCAGATACGAACATAAACCTACGCCTTCCCACCCTATAAAAGTTATCAGGAAATTGTTGCCTAATACCAGCAACAGCATGAAGAAGATAAACAGGTTAAGGTACGAGAAGAAGATGCTGAAATTCTCATCCTCATGCATGTATGAAATGGAGTAGAGATGAATTAAAAAACCTACCCCGGTAATTACCATCAACCAGATTACCGACAGCTGATCAAGTAAAAGGCCAAAATTAATTTTGAAATCCCCAAACGATATCCAGCTAAAAACATCAGCATCAATTTTTTGCTGAGAGCCATTCAAGAATCCTAAAAAGAAAACCGTAGATAAAATAAATGAACCGAAAATAACCGCCGAGCCAATTAAGCCCGAAACATTTTTCGATAGTGCCTTACCAAAAAATGCATTGATAAGAAACCCGATAAGGGGCAACAAGATGATTAAGTATAGATTAAGCATTTTACCTCTTTCCTGCTCTTCTTATAAGAAGACTAACAAGAAATTCTTTTATTTTTTACGTTCAACAAACAATACTACCACTTCAAATTTTTCAATTCATCAATATCAATCGAGTGAAGATTTCTGAATATCGTAACCAATATGGCTAAACCTACCGCAACCTCAGCCGCAGCAACAGCCATTACAAAAAACACAAAAACCTGCCCGTTAGCATCATTATGATACACCGAAAATGCAACCAACAATAAGTTAACGGCGTTTAACATCATCTCCACACTCATAAAAATGATGATGGCATTTCTCCTGAACAACACACCCAACACCCCAATACTAAAAAGCACAGCACTTAATATGATATAAGACTGGATGGATACAACCGAAAAAATATTTAGCACTACGTTCAACATTCTACTTGTACTTACACTTGTTTACTTCTAAAATTACCTGGCCTCCGCAGCCTTCTCTTTTTTCGACAACAACACCGCCCCAATCATCGAACTTAAAAACAACACCGAGCTGAATTCAAACGGGAATAAGTATTGGTCCAGTAATACTGCCCCCAAATTCTTTACAGTAGATAACATAGGACTTTGGTCGGGGGGAAGGGGCATGTTATCTGCTCTTTTAAACACTGCTACCAAAACCAGCATTAACAGGCCGCTGGCTATTACCGCGCCAATACGGGCAAGTGCCGGCTTATGCTGCTCTGTCTCCTGGTTTAGGTTCATCAGCATGATGGTAGAGAGAAACAATACCATGATAGCACCAACGTAAACAATAAGGTTTACCATGGCCAAAAACTGGGCATTTAGTAAAAGATAGTGACCGGTAATAGCAAAAAAGAAGATGACCAAATATAAAATCGAGTGAACCGGGTTCCGCGAAAATACCGTCATGAATCCGCTAAAGATTCCGAGTGCTGCCAAAAAATAGAAAATGTATAACTCCACCCTTTTTACTTAATTAATGCTTACTAATGCGCCTTATCTTCCAAAGGCATTACTAACTTATCCTTTCCATAAATAAATCCATCACGTCTATAATCTGATGAAACCATATCCTCAGTTAAGAAGATTGCTTCCTTCGGACAAGCCTCTTCGCACAATCCACAAAAAATACAACGCAGCATATTTATTTCATAAACACTTGCATACTTCTCTTCACGATATAGGTTCTCCTCTCCCTTCACACGTTCTGCCGCTGTCATAGTAATCGCTTCCGCAGGGCAGGCTAATGCACACAAGCCACAGGCAGTGCAACGCTCAGCGCCTTTTTCATCACGCATCAAAATATGGCGGCCGCGAAACACGGGCGAAAACTCGCGCTTTTGTGCCGGGTATTGAATCGTAACTTTCGGTTTAAAAAAGTGGCGAAGCGTAATGCCCATACCTTTGGCAATAGCCGGCAGGTATAGCCTTTCCATAAAGCTCATATCCTTGTTCGATACGTCTCTTTTTCTTCCGCTTAAACTTACCTTTTGAATATCAGTTGCCATATTTTCTTTAACTCCTAAAGCCGCGCAAAAATAATTTTACTGCCTGATTTAACTATACTACTTTGTTAACAAAATCGCACCACCGGTCAAAACAATATTCAATATCGATAGTGGAATCAAAATCTTCCATCCTAAGTTCATTAATTGATCATACCGGAATCTTGGAACTGTCCAACGCACCCACATGTAGAAGAAAATGAAGAACACTATTTTGGCAAACAGAACACCAACCCCAACCAACACGGCAAGATTTGCCCCAATGTTACCCATGGCGGAAGTAAAAGTGTGGTTAACCCAATCCATACCAGGGTAATTATAGCCACCAAAAAATATAACTGCAATAACCGTTGACGAAATGAACATGTTGATGTACTCCGCAAACAGGTAAAAACCAAGTTTCATGCTCGAATACTCCGTGTGATATCCGCCAACCAATTCAGCCTCGCATTCAGGCAAATCAAAGGGGGTTCTGTTTGTTTCTGCAAATGCACAAATCAGAAAAATGATAAAGGCCAGGGGCTGTTTAAAAACGATCCACGATGGATAAGCAAATTTATGTCCGAATACTGTCCAGCTCCAATCCATAAATCCATGCTGTTGCTCTGCAATGTTGCGCAGGCTCAAAGTGCCGGTAAGCATGATTACGGCAATGATTGAAAGGCCCATAGCCACTTCATACGAAATCATTTGCGATGAGGCGCGAACGGCACCCAACAGCGAGAACTTATTGTCTGAAGCCCAGCCACCAATCATAATACCATAAACACCAAACGAAACCATACCAAAAATAAATAGCAAGGCAACATCAATATCGGTGGCCTGAAGAACTACTGCCCTATCAAAAAAGTGCATGGTTTGTCCCCATGGAATAACTGCGCTGGTCATTAGCGCGGTAACGATAAATAAGCCCGGACCAAGAATAAATAAGAACTTGTTTTTGGTATCGGGAATAAAATCTTCTTTGGTAAACATTTTCAAACCATCGGCCAGTGGTTGCAAAATACCACCGTAACCTGCCCGGTTAGGGCCCGGCCTGTCCTGCATGTAAGCAGCAACCTTTCTTTCAGCAAAGGTTGAATACAATGCAACAAACATGGTAATAGCAAATACCACCAGTATAATTCCAAATTGAATACCCAATTGCGTTAAATCCATTTTACCTTTATTCTACTTGTTAAGCTATTACTCTCTTAAACTAAAACTGTCCATCAGTGTCCTTACCATCACTTAAAGCCTTTTCGGGCTTATTGAAGTTGGTGCCGTTCATACTTATTGCCTTACGGTCTTCTCCCCTTCCGTATAAAATTCTTGGGTCAGTATCAATTTCCACCGGTTGCATTTTACGTGTGTAATTGCCCTGGTTTATAACTGAGAATTTTTCAAACTTGCGCGGGCCTTCAATAATCCAGTCGTTTACATTCTTCTTTTCGAAACGACAATCGTTACATATATAAGCAGCCGTTCCATCTGCTTGTGTTTCCACTTCATGATAAACATCCTTTCTAACTGTTACCCTGTAAATTTCATTACCAAACATCCACACGGTAGTTTTGCCACAGCATTTGGTACATTCGCGGTGCGCATCAAATGGTTTCAAAAACCAAACACGCGATTTAAACCTGAAAGTTTTATCAGTTAATGCACCAACCGGGCAAACATCAATCATATTGCCACTCATCTCATTCTCCACAGCATTTTGAATATAGGTCGAAATTTCAGCTGCATCACCACGGTTCATAATACCATGCACCCGTTTATCGGTTAACTGGTCAGCAACGTATGTGCACCGGTAACATAAAATACAGCGCGTCATGTGCAACTGTATTTTATCGCCAATATTTATTTTATCAAAAGTTCTTCTCTCCTCTTCATAACGAGTCTTTGCAACACCATAATCAAAACCCAGGTTCTGCAAATCACATTCTCCCGCTTGGTCGCAAATAGGGCAATCCAATGGGTGGTTAATTAATAGAAACTCAACCACACCCTTGCGCATATCCTGCACTTTGGCGCTGGTCATGTTCTTTACTTCCATACCATCAGCAACCGGCGTGCTGCAGCTTGCCTGCAACTTAGGCATTGGTGTTGGGTTTGCTCCGCTGCCCTTGGTTATTTCTACCAGGCAAGTACGGCACTTACCGCCACTACCTTTTAGTTTAGAATAATAGCACATCGCCGGCGGAACTAAATCTCCGCCTATTTTACGGGCAGCATTCAGAATGCTCGTTCCTGCTTCTACCTCTACACTTACTCCGTCTATTGTTACTATTGGCATACTACAATGTTTATACTAAAACTCCCTTTTCCTTCTTCAACAAATACTTAACCTGCTCCCATGGTTCTTTTTCAAAATGCTTTCTATCCTTCACTTTCTCCTGGAACCGGATATGAAACTCAAACTCATCGCGGAAATGGCGAATGGCCGCGGCCACCGGCCATGCTGCAGCATCACCCAAAGGGCAAATAGTATTGCCTTCGATTTTACGCTGAATATCCCACAACAAATCAATATCTTCTATATTCCCAAACCCATGTTCAATTCTCCAAAGCACCTTTTCCATCCAACCGGTTCCTTCGCGGCAAGGCGAGCATTGTCCGCAACTTTCATGATGATAGAAGCGAGCAAAATTCCAGGTATTTCTTACCACACAAGCACGGTCATCATAAACAATAAACCCACCCGAGCCAATCATAGAGCCTGTGGCAAAACCGCCATCACTCATGCTTTCGTAAGTCATTAAGCGGGTTTCGCCCTTAGCTGTTTTGAATAATAAGTTAGCTGGAAGAATAGGAACTGATGAACCACCGGGCACACAAGCTTTTAATGGTCTGTCGGTTTGCATACCGCCGCAATACTCATCACTCATCACAAACTCTTCAACCGGTATGCTCAATTCAATTTCATAAACCCCCGGCTTTTTAATATTGCCAGAAGCCGATATTAATTTAGTGCCAGTAGATTTACCAATACCAAACTTGGCAAACTCCTCTCCCCCATTATTCACTATCCAAGGCACATCCATAATGGTCTCAACATTATTCACCACGGTTGGGTTACCATATAAACCCACCACCGCCGGAAACGGAGGCTTAATGCGCGGGTTGCCACGCTTACCTTCCAATGATTCAATCAACGCAGTTTCTTCACCGCAGATATAAGCTCCTGCACCACAAGTAACATGCAGGTCAAGATCGTAACCCGTGCCCAAAATATTTTTGCCTAACCACCCTGCCGCATATGCTTCTTTAATAGCTTTCTCAAGAATGCGGAAAACCCACATATATTCTCCACGGATATAGATGTAAGACAAATGCGCCTCTAGGGCAAAACTCGATACAATCATACCTTCCACTAACAAGTGTGGAAGTTTCTCCATCAAAAATCTATCCTTAAAAGTGCCCGGTTCAGACTCATCTGCATTACACACCAGGTGGCGTGGTTTGCCCGATTTTTTATCAATAAAACTCCATTTTAAGCCGGTAGGGAAACCCGCACCACCACGACCACGTAAGCCAGACTTCTTCACTTCTTCAACTATATCCAGCGGAGCCTTGGTTTTTAGCGCCTTCTCAACCGAAGTATAGCCACCCATTTTTCGAAACACTTCATAGGTTTCAATACCAGGGACATTAATATGTTCTAAAAGGATTTTCTTTCCCATAATCAATTTACTTCTGAATAAAACTTCACATTACCTGCCTTACAATCATCAATCAACTTGTCCATCTTTTCCGGCGTCAAAAACTCGTGATAGTAATCACCCAGTTGCAACATGGGTGCATAACCGCAAGCCCCCAAACATTCCGTGCTCTTAACCGAAAACATACCATCTGCAGTTACCTGTCCTTCTTCAACGCCCAATTTATTGCAGGTATATTCAATCAAATCTTCAGCCCCACGCAGGCAGCAGCAAGAGGTGCGACAAAACTCAAACATGTATTTACCAACGGGTTGCTGGTTATACATCGTATAAAAAGTAACCACCTCGTATACCTCAATAGGCAGAATATTCAACACTTCGGCTACTTTATCCATAACCGGTACGCTTAACCAGTTATTATGCTCATCCTGCACTTCATGTAGCACAGTTAAAAGCGCACTTTTATGTTTCCCTTCGGGGAAATGCGATTTCAACACAGCTATCCGCGCTAAAAGCTTATCGCTGAACTTAATTTCTTCTTTAGTTACTTCTACTAATCCCATATACTTAAGCTCTCTTTAACCTAGACTTTAATTTCATTTTCAATTAAGCATCCAACTCACCTGCAATAACATTCAGCGAGCTTAACATAACGATTGCATCACTCAACAAATGGCCTTTTACCATTTCAGTAAATGCCTGGTAATAAATAAAGCAAGGCCTGCGGAAATGCAAACGATAAGGCACCCGGCTACCATCGCTAATTAAATAAAAACCCAGTTCGCCATTACCACCTTCAACCGAATGATACACCTCGGCCTTAGGCACCGGTATTTCACCCATCACAATTTTGAAGTGATAGATAAGTGCTTCCATGTTTTGATATACATCTTCCTTTGGAGGCAAATAATAATCAGGCACATCGGCATGGTAAGGGCCTGAAGGCAGGTTGTCCATAGCCTGCTGAATAATACTAACGCTCTGCCAAATTTCGGCATTGCGCACGCAATAACGGTCGTAAGTATCGCCACTTTTGCCCACCGGCACATCAAATTTAAAATCCTGATAGCTGCTGTATGGATTCATTACCCTAACATCATAATCAACACCAGCTGCCCGTAGATTTGGGCCCGTAAAACCGTACGACATTGCTTTTTCAGCAGTTATGCCGCCAACATTAATACAGCGGTCCATAAAAATGCGGTTGCGCGAAACCAGCTCTTCAAACTCTTTAAACACTGCCGGAAACTCCTTTAAAAAGGCTCTTATCTTTCTGTAAGCAGTATCACTCAAATCTCTTTCCATACCACCCATGCGGCCCATGTTGGTGGTAAGGCGTGCGCCGCACATTTCCTCATATATCTCATAAATCTTCTCGCGGTATTGAAAAACGTAAAGGAAACCGGTAAACGCACCGGTATCAACGGCGAGAATAGAATTGCAAACAAGATGATCGGCAATGCGGGCCAACTCCATCATTATTACCCTGATGTATTGCGCACGCTTAGGCACTTCAATACCTAAAAGCTTTTCGACGGTTAACCACCAACCCATATTATTGATAGGCGATGAACAGTAGTTCATCCGGTCGGTTAGTGGGGTTATTTGGTAGAAGGGGCGATTTTCAGAAATCTTTTCGAATGCACGATGGATATAACCAATGGTAGATTCGGCTTCAATAATCCTTTCGCCATCCATTAATAACACGTTCTGAAAAATACCATGGGTGGCGGGGTGAACCGGGCCTAGGTTTAATATAGATAGCTCGCTGCCATCAGCGTTTTCGCGCTGCTTAATCAGCTCGGCATATTTATCTTCAATCGATTTAACTACTATTTCCGACATCTTTTCCTTCTTTAATTCAGATTACTATTCTGCGGTTCACGGCCAAAATATCTGTCGTCTTTATCCGTACGGCCTCCATCTTCCAAAGGAAATTGCTTCCTCATCGGGAAAGAAACCATTTCATCCATATTCAAAATTCTTCTCAAATCAGGGTGGCCAGTAAATGCGATACCATAAAAGTCATAGGCCTCACGCTCCATCCAATTAGCCGTTAAAAACAACCGGGTGGCACTTTCAACTTCCGGGTTATCGCCATTCAAAAAAGCCTTAAATCTTATTCTAACATTATCAAGCCAATTATGCATATGATAAACTACTGCAAACTGCCTTTCAAGTTCGTTATCGGGATAGTGAACACCACACATGGTGGTTAAAAAGTTAAAGCGCAGGGTCTCGTCATCGCGCAAAAACTGCATTAAATCTATGGCCTTCGCTCTATCTACTTCAAAAGTCAACAAGCCAAAATCCGCTTCGGTAAAAGCTTTAACGCTTTCGCCAAATTTCTCTTCAACCTTTTGCTTTATAATTTCGTTTGTTAAGCTCATTGTTTCCCCTACTTCAGCTTAGTTTATGTTAATACCGTAAGTTGCCAAAAGCGCCTTATATTCCGGCGAATCTCTTCTGCTCATCTTCTCATTCTTCACCAATTCCTGTAGCTTCATAATACCATCCAATATCTGCTCCGGGCGAGGAGGACAACCTGGTACATAAACATCAACAGGTATAACCTTATCAATACCCTGCAAAACCGAATAAGTATCAAAAACGCCGCCTGAGCAAGCGCAAGCACCTACCGAAATTACCCAACGGGGCTCAGCCATTTGCTCATAAACCTGGCGCAAAACCGGGGCCATCTTTTTAGCTATTGTGCCCATAACCAACAACATATCAGCCTGGCGTGGCGAAAAGCTGGGGCGCTCAGATCCAAAACGTGCTAAATCGTAATGAGGCGCCATAGTGGCCATAAACTCAATCCCGCAACAAGAGGTAGCAAACGGAAGCGGCCATAGTGATTTGGAACGTGCAAGCCCAACTACTTTATCAAGTGAGGTGGCAAAGAAACCTTCGCCCGAAAAGCCCGCAGGGGCCTCTACCATTTTTATATTTTCAGCCATTGTATTATCCTTAAATTGTTACACAAAGTTAGCCTCTATTTTTTGCCGGCTTTGTATCATAACAACTGTTAGCATTACTCCCACTCCAAAGCGCCCTTTTTGAGCACATAAAAAAATCCTACCAGCAAAAGGCCCATAAACATGGCCATTTTCCAAAGTCCGTCTACTCCAAAATCGCGAAAGTTAACCGCCCATGGGTAAAGAAAAATCACTTCAACATCAAACAACACAAACAAAATGGCTACAAGGAAGTATTTTACCGAAAAAGGGATACGTGCGTTGCCATATTGCTTTATCCCGCACTCAAAATTGGCATCCTTATTTTTAGAGTGGCGTTTAGGGCCCACATAATGCGAAATTGCAATCATGGTGGCTATAAAACCCGCAACAAACACAAATTGAATCAGGATTGGTATAAAGCTTAGATTACTGTACATAAGGCCCTTGTTAAGCGGAAGCAAAAATAACGTTCTGCATTACATTTGAAATGAAATTGCCAACAAAATGTTGTGATTATTGTCAGGCATGAATAATATAGTAAAAGGGCTTTATTAGTTCCCTTCCACACCTGCTACCTCTACAAGGAATTTATTATCCAGCGCGCCTAATTGCCTGGCTACCGAATTGCTAAGTTTTAAAATAACCTCGCGGCTGGCATCATTAGCCGGTACCCGGCCAACTACTTTAACATAAACCGTCTTCTTGTTCATCATATTGGTAACCTTAATAACGGTGCCCGTTTCGGCGTTGTTATACAAAGCCAGGTATGGATTACCCGAGGTATTATCTTCTAAAAAGTTAGCTGCGCCGCGGGTTCTGTTCACTTTATAACCATGTGCAGTGTATTGGTTAAAGAGCGATGAATAGTCATTACTATTTGCGTTAGCCACTCTTAACGAATATGGCGCCGAAGAACTGGTATTAATAATTGGCTGATCGCTGTTAATCATTGCATTATCTGCCGATACCGGAATGGTAGTCCTCGCTTTGTTATCCTCCTCTTTATAAGGCGTATCAGGCGTTGACGGCACAGCAACCGTCGCTTTAGGTCTACCATGAGAAGTCTTGCTTGCGATTTCGGAATTTGCTGCCACAACGCCTTTACCTGGAATACTTAATTTTTGCCCTGGCCTGATGGCAGCACTAGAACCTAAAGCCGGGTTAGCTTTAATAATATCCTTCACCTTCACCCCATATTCTCTCGAAATAGATGAAAGGGTTTCGCCCTTCTTAACCACATGCTTATTTTCATTTGGTTTTGCAAATGCACTTACAACTACAGCAAAACTGAGTAAGTAAACAAAAACAGCCTTTTTCATTATATAAAGTTTTATTTTCACCCCACAAAGGTACTGCCCTTATCAGGCTAATATGAATAGAACCTGTCACATACCAACACCCCTTATTCCTGTTCTGTTCAGTATTATAAACAGTAAGCCACAACAAAAAATTGTGTACTTATACGTAATTAATCGGCACGATGCTCAAACTATAGATAGTTTAATACCATAAAGAAAACCAGATAAGGAATGAAAGTCATCGGCATTATACCTGCGCGCTACGCCTCTACCCGTTTTCCGGGTAAGCCCTTGGCCGATATTGGCGGTAAAACCATGATACAAAGAGTTTATGAGCAGGCTATGAAAGCCCACACCCTTACCGAAGTGATAGTTGCAACCGATGACGAACGCATTTTTAAAGCGGTTGAAGACTTTGGTGGCAAAGTAATGATGACTTCCCCGTCCCATCAAAATGGTACCGAACGCTGTGCCGAAGTTGCCCAAAAAATGGATGCAGACGTGGTAATTAATATTCAGGGAGATGAACCTTTTATCCATCCTGAGCAGATAGATTTAGTTGCGAAGGCATTTGACGGGGTGCATGAAACTCCGGCTATTTCAACCCTAATAAAAGAGGATGTTTACAACAATGAACTATTAAAGCCATCTCGTGTTAAAGCCATAGTTAACAATAAGTTAGATGCTATATACTTTAGCAGAACTTTAATACCATTTTCATTCGATTCAAGTAAAGCCTCAAGCGGTAAATACTATGTGCACCTGGGCCTTTATGGGTTTAGAAAAGATGTATTGCTTGAACTGGTTAAGATTCCGCCGTCATCTTTAGAACTGGCCGAAAACCTGGAACAACTGCGTTGGCTTGAAAACGGTTACCAAATCAAATGCGCGATTACTAACCTTGAATCGAAAGGAATTGATACGCCTGAAGATTTGAAGGGATTAACCATTACCGGGTAATCAGAATTTCATCAATTCAATAACCTCTTTTCCGGCAAGTAGTATCGAAAGGTCGGCATCGGCTTTGGCAAGTCCGATGATAAAACCGCCCCCACCGGCTCCGCAAATTTTGAGATGGTATTCGTTATTTTTTTGCCCTTGCCTCCAAACCTCGTGAAAAGCCTGGGGAATAAACTCAGGCATTAAATCCATTTGTAGCTGCGAAATGATTTTGACACACTTCATCAACTCGTTGTGTTTTTTATGCAAAAAGGCATTTATAGCCATGTTATTTGCCGGAATTAACGACTTTTCAATCGTTTTCATGAATTTAGGGTCCTTACACTTTTCAAGGAACAGGTTTACGTAAGGAGATGTTTTGCGCTCAATATGCGTATTGATTAAAAACAACTTAAGCTTGGCTGTGGTACTTTTGGGCATATCAAACGCCTCAGTTACTTCACCATTGGTTATTAAAACCGCCTTATGCAAATAGCAAACTATGGGGTCAAGGCCCGAGCTTTTACCATGAAAGAAACTCTCTATTTCGGACAGTTCATGCTTTAGTTCACTAATAACAGGGTTCTTCTTTTTGTTTTTTCGATAGCGATAGTAAATAGCCGCAACCAACGCCCCCGAACTTCCAAGGCCAAAACCCTGTGGGATATTGGAATCGAAATACAGTCCCTTCTCTAAATCATCCAAAAACTGGTTAGTATCATATAGCGGGCCTAATTCTTTGTGATGAATGATATAGGCGGCAATCGCAGCAAGCGATTGATTTGATTTTACCGCGCTTTCATCCGCATCCTTGCCGGCAAACTTCATTACCCCATCAAAATGTTCAAAAGGCACGGCCAAACCCATGGCGCCCTTATTGATGATTTGTTCACCAAACAAAAGCACTTTTGAATAGAAGATTTTATGCAATGCCTTAGTCGCCATGATAATGATTACGGAATGTAACTACGCTACGGGAAAGGCTTATTTTGCTCTAAACGGCCCTTTGCCAACGTTATCGTGAATCATTTTACCGCCTTCGCAGTGTTTTTCCAATTCGGAAAAAATGAAACTATCTACTTTGCGCTTAATGTTATTGGGATATAGTAAATGTATATTGGGGCCTGCATCCAACGTAAAATAAACCGGCAACTTGGTTTCTTCTCTAAACCTCCTGATTTTTTCAATCATGCTTAAGGTTGATGGTGCAAGCAGCACAAACGATGGCGACGAACACATCATTAATGCATGCAAGGTCATAGCTTCGTCTTCAACTATTGAACCAAATCTCTCAAGGTCGCCCTTCTTTAGCGCTACTATCAGGTCTCGTAAGTTTTTGTTGGCCTGTGCATAACGGCTTGCAGCAAAAGGGTTGTTTTTCATTAATGAATGTCCTACCCTGCTCGATACTTTCTTTTCAGCGCTGCTGGCAATCAAAATAGTGTTTTGATAAGTTTTGAATGTCGCATGCAGGTTCTTTTCAAAAGGGATAGCATGGTCATCAGATGAACCTTTTACCCCCTTCGCTTTACCCCATTCCGAAATCAAAGGATATACCGAACGCGCAGCACTGCCTGAACCTAAACGTGCATAGTGCGAGGCCCGCTCCAAAAATTTATCTTTCGATACTTTCTTCTTATCCATTTGGTCCTGCATATCGCAAAGGCAAAGTGCAAGCGCGCTCATTGAAGAGGCGGACGAGGCAATACCTGAAGAATGAGGAAATGAATTGGTGGAGTGAATGAACAGACCGTATTGTTGAAGAATAGGAAAGTCTTTAGCAATGCTATCAAAAAACTTAAGCATGCGTAGGCGGAAGGCCATGTTTTCCTTACCATCAAAATAAAACTTCAACTCAATATCTTTCGATTTGCTTTGCTTTTTGATAAGCGTTGCGCTGGTTTCAGAGTAACACTGCTCCAAAGTAAAACTGATTGAAGGGTTTGCAGGTATTTGCACACCGGCCTTCTTACCCCAGTATTTTACCAATGCAATGTTCGAGGGGCTCCTCCAGGTAACTTTTTTTATTTCTTCCATAATTCGTTTTTTACTTCCACCGTTTTAAAGGCAGCCGATTTTTATTTCGATAGTATTAAATCACTCCAACTAAAAACAATGCTAATGCTTTTTTCTTTCAAATAGGCCTTCAAATCATCAACACTTTTAGTGTTTGTAAGCATTACAAAATCACCACCCCATGCACCTAACGATTTCATGCTCCCCCAATAATCGCTAAACAAACTATCCTTCACTTTGGCCATTTTAAGCTGGCTCGCAATAAGGTCCTCATGCTCATCAATTAATTTCTCAAACTCATTAAGGTTGTTGCAACTCAATACCGATTCTGTTATTCGGTTCAATTCAGCAATGGCATACGTTTTATCGTGCAATTTTGTTTTGTAATATTGAATGCCCTCAGAAGAAAGTTGCTTTTTGCCCAGGTAAGCAAAGTATAAATGGTCATTAAAAGGCGGTGTCCAGTTAACCGCCCGGGCTTCAGCTCTTCCATCTTTTAAGTTATAAACAATACCAGAATCAGCACCAGCACAGGCAACATCATAACCCGAGCCGCCAATGGTATTTTTAAGCAGTTCATAACCATCTACTTTAGCCCAACTTGCTACACAGTGGATGAGGGTTGAGCTGGTACCCAATCCCCATTCATTTGGAAACTCAAGTCGGGTTTCTACCGCAAAGTCGTTTGGGGTGGAGAGAAATTCAGGATTAAGTTTTCTGGCTTCCTGCAAGATTTTTGTAAGCCTTGCGGCCTCATCCTGCTTAGCATTAACGCAGCTAAAATCGGTTGTATCAAATATAAGGTTTAGCCATGATTTGTTTTGGTTATTAAGTGCTACCCAGTAAAGCAAATTGCTTTTTGCCTGCAACGTTGTAAGGCGCATGCCTTGTCCAAATCTGGTGGGGAGGGCAAGTGCCAGTGCGCCGTCTAAAACAAAATATTCCGAAGTTATAAGCAGCTTTCCATGCCCGTAGAAAGAATCGACATTGTTCTGAGCGGTAATTTTAAGCTTCATTCCACTAAGTAGTTTTCAATCTTAGTTTCTCTAAAAACTCTCTAACCGATGAAACACTTACAACCTTATCGGCAAAAAAGGATTTCGCTTTGCCCACTTCCTCATCGTTGGCCTGCATAGAGGCAAGTATATTGGTCAGGTGCATTTTCATGTGCCCGGCCTGAATGCCAACAGTGGTTAGTGAGCGGATTGCAGCAAAATTTTGCGCCAACCCTACGCAGGCAATAATTTCCATTAGCTTTTTAGCGTTGGGGTTGCCTAGTAATTCGAGAGACCGTTTTGCAAGCGGATGCAATGAGGTCAACCCTCCTACAGTACCAATAGCTATGGGCAAATTCATCCAAAACCTAAAAACGCCGTTTTCAACTTTGCACTCCGAAAGGCTTCTATAAACTCCGTCTCTACATGCATAGGTATGTGCGCATGCCTCAACCGCCCTGAAATCATTGCCCGTAGCCATTACTACCGAGTCAATACCATTCATAATACCTTTATTATGGGTGGTAGCACGGTAAGGGTCTACACGTGCAATATTTACGGCACGCTGAAATTTCCAGGCAAACTCCTCGGCGCTCATATTGCCATAGTCAAAAGTGCCGAGTTCTTCAATCTTACAACTAACCTCCACATGCACAATACAATCAGGCGTATAGTTTGAAAGAATAGACATGACTATTTCAATATCCTTCTCCGTGTCATTAAAAACAGCATTTTGGCGGACCTTATCGGCCAACTGCTTTCCAAACTCCTCAAGGCAAGAATTGATAAAGTTGGCGCCCATCGAGTCTATAGTTTCAAAATAGGCCCTTATCTGGTAGTAATCAGGTTCCAGCAAACTATAGTCAATAAGCTCCATGTCCACCACCCCACCGCCACGTTCTTCCATTTTAGTGGTTATGTGCTGTACACTCTTCTTCAAATCATCTTTAATCTCACCAAAAAACCTGAACAGCTTTGCTTTATCGCCATGATATATAAAGTGAACCTGGCCCACCTTTTTAGTGGAGATAACCTCCGTCTTAAAGCCGCCGCGGCTCAACCAAAACTTAGCAGCATTAGATGCGGCCGCCACCACCGAACTTTCCTCGGTAACCATAGGTATGGCGTAAATCGATTCGTTAATCTTAAAATTAGGGGCAATGCCAAACGGCACCGGGAAATTGGTTAGCGTGTTTTCACTAAAACCATCGAGCAGCTTTTGAGCTTCAACATTATCATGCCAGTATTCGGCAAACTCCTTTAAAACCTCAACGGGGTTAGCATAAAGGAAGTTTTTGGCAAGCCAATATATTTTATCGCGCTTGTTTAACTTCGAAAACCCTGCTATCTCCTTTTCATTTAATTCCATCGCCTCAAAATTATAATTGGCGCGAACATTCCGCTAATGATTCGTTATAAAAGTGTGAAGATAAAATGTTTTAAGCCCTGTTAGCATAACATTAGTATAACCAAAATAATATAGCGCCGGAATCACCGCTGCCGCTGGAGGAATCGGCCAAAATTGGAATTTCCCGGATATTAGGTTATATTTGCGATGTCTGGCAAAATCAAAACTAACAAATAGCCATATTTTTTCTCCCCATCCCCACTCGCAATTAATACCCAACCCAAACGTTATTCATTATCAAATTGTCGAATTGGCCAATTGTCACATTCTTACAATTGCCCTTTAACATTCAATATTGAAATTTATATTTGCCCAACCTTAAAACCCCAATAAACCACCTACAATGAAACACCTTCTTCCTTTCGTATTAACAGCGGTTATTTTTTTATCAGCTTGTAAAACCAAACCGGCGGTAAGTGTTGATGCCGCTTTTGAAAAGCAATTGCAGGAACAGTTTATTAATGCCAAAGAAGGCGATGTAATTGAACTGCCCGAAGGTACTTTTACCCTAAACCGTTCGTTGGTGTTAGACAAGGTGAAAAACATTACCGTGCGTGGAAAAGGAAATACCAAAACCATATTATCATTTAAGGGACAAAAAGATGGTGCCGAGGGTTTGCGAATTACTGCCGATGGTATTGTGATGGAAGACTTTGCCGTGCTTGACCCTAAGGGCGATTGCATCAAGGTACAGGATGCAACCAACGTAACGTTTAGAAGGTTGAGAGTGGGATGGAATTCATTACACGACCCTAAGAACGGTTCATATGGTACATACCCTGTAGGTTGCACCAATGTATTAATTGAGGATTGTGAAGTGTTTGGATCGTCTGACGCAGGGGTTTATGTTGGCCAATCGAAGAATATTATTGTGAGAAGAAACAGGGTACACGATAATGTTGCAGGTATTGAAATTGAAAACTCAACCGATGCTGATGTAACCGATAACCTTTCTGAAAATAACACCGGTGGCATTTTGGTATTTGATTTGCCCGAATTGCCTAAAAAGAATGGTATGCGTTGCAGGGTAGCCAACAACAAAATCATTAATAACAATACCCAAAACTTTGGCGTAAAGGGCACCACCGTATCAGAAATTCCTGCCGGCACCGGTATTATTGCAATGGCAACCAACTTTTGCGATATAGCCAATAATGAAATCTCGGGGCAGAATACAATTGGTATTTCGGTAGTAAGTTACCTATCGTTACAAAAGCCATTTAAGGATAGCATTTATGATCCATATTGCGGTGGCATTACAGTGCACGATAATAAAATTACCAGAGGCACAGGCAGCCCGGACAATACCGTAACGTTTGGACAGTTATTTATCGCCATTTTCGGCGATAAGATACCGGACATTATTTTTGATGGAGAAATAAACCCGGCTTATCGTAACAACGACGGAACCATAAAGAACGAACAGAAAATTTGTGTGCGCAACAATGGCAATGTTACCTTCAGCAACCTTGATATGGAACACAAGGGTAAAAACAGAAGCAGCGACATGACTAAATATGATTGTAGCCTGAACCCCTTAGAAGAAGTAAAATTAAATCAGTAAAAAAAGTGAAGGCTGCCAACTGGCAGCCTTCTTAATTAAAAGTAAAATTAAAAAGGGGTTAGCAACACACCCATTAAACAGCAGCTGATTAAAAGCCTTTTATAAAAGGTTAGCTGCCTGTAAAAAGTGTTTTATTAAACAGATATTATGAGTAATAAGAAGAAACAAAAAAAAGAAAAGCATTATAAACCCGAGAAAAACCACTCGGAGACAAATGAAAGCAAACAGCATGTATTAACGGCTATCAGATCATTGGGAAAGGACGCCACATTAAAAAACCTATTCCCGATGCTTGAAAACAAGCTAAGCCAGGAAGACATTATACTGGGCCTAACTGAACTGGAAAAACGAGGTAAAATCAGGATTGAGCAAAAAGGAATTATTAAGTTACTTGAAAACAGGGAGCCCAAAACTTTCGAAAAACCAGAACATGCAAGCCGCGTTAAATATTTATACGGCACTGCCGATATAACGCAAAACGGTGCCGCCTTTGTAAGTGTTGAAGGACTAGCCAAAGATGTTTACATACCTAAAAATGCAGTGCGCAATGCCTTGCAGGGCGATGAGGTTCAAATACGCATTACCTCGCACACACGTAGGCCTGAAGGTGAAATAATAAGCATTGTTAAGCGGGCACAGGATAGCTTTACAGGCCGCGTAGATGTGCTTGATAAATTTGCATTTTTTATTGCTGATGAACGTAAGCTAAGCACAGATGTATTCATCCCGCTAGATGCATTAAATGGTGCCAAACATCACGACCGGGTTATTGCCCGCATTTTAGATTGGAAGACTGGCAGTAAAAACCCGGTTGGCGAAGTTGTAGAAGTGATGAGTGACAAACACTCATCAGATATGGATATGAAGATGATACTAATTGGTAATGGCTTTAGTATTGATTTCCCGAGAGGTGTTTATGGCGAGTTAGACCAATATACCGATAAGATAAGCGAGGAAGAGATTAAAAACAGAGTTGATTACCGAGAGGTATTAACATTTACAATTGACCCGGAAGACGCTAAAGATTTTGATGATGCAATTTCCATTCGAAAATTAGAAAACGGTAACCATGAAATTGGGGTGCACATTGCCGATGTATCGCATTATGTGCGTGAAGGTTCCCAACTCGATACTGAAGCTGAAAAGAGGGCAACATCGGTTTATTTACCGGATAGAGTTTGCCCAATGCTACCTGAAAAGCTTTCAAATCTATTATGCTCACTTAGGCCTAATGAAGACAAGCTCACTTTCTCAACCATTTTCGAGTTAGATGACAAGTTTAATATCAAGCATTATGGCATAGCCAAAACTATCATACATAGCAATCGCCGGTTTACTTACGAAGAGGCGCAGCAGGTAATTGAAACCGGCCAGGGAGATTATGTTGAGGAATTACAGTTGCTCAATAAAATATCAAAAGATATTCGCGCCAAACGAATGAAGAAGGGCGCAATAGCTTTTGAGAAAGCCGAAGTAAAATTCAAACTGGATGAAACCGGAAAACCACTGGGTGTGGTCCTTAAAATCCGCAAGGATGCGCATTTGTTGGTTGAGGACTTTATGTTGCTCGCTAACGAAACAGTAGCCCGCTATGGTTCGAAACTAAGGATAGGCAAGAGGTCATTACCTTTTGTTTACCGGGTACATGATAAGCCCGACCAGGCCAAACTCGATATGTTTAGTGCAGTTGCTGCGCGCTTTGGGTATGTCATTAAATTTGAAAACCCTCGACAAGCAGCCGAAACGTTTAATACCCTTTTAAAGAAAGTGGAAGGACGGCCAGAGCAAAACGTTTTGGAAACAATGGCTATACGCAGCATGGCCAAAGCCGAGTATACCACCGATAATATTGGCCATTATGGGTTGGCAATGGAACACTATACGCACTTTACATCACCAATAAGAAGATACCCGGATGTTTTGGTCCATAGGCTATTAAGCGAAATTTTAGGTGATAGCGATAAAATGATTGATAAGGATGAGTTAGAAAGTCGCTGTAAAAACAGTTCGGTAATGGAACGCAAAGCCATGCTGGCCGAGCGCGAAGCAGTTAAATACAAGCAAATTGAATTTTTACAGGATAAAGTGGGCGGCGAATTCGACGGAGTTATAACCGGTGTTATACCACGCGGTATTTTTGTTGAAATGGTAGATAACAAATGCGAAGGTATGGTTAGTGTTGAATACCTGGGCGATGAAGATTTTGCTTACGAAGAGAAAACTTTAAGGTTGGTGGGCACCCGCTCAAAAAAGAAATTTGATTTGGGCGATAAGGTTCGTGTAAAAATACTATCAGCTGATATCATTTTAAGGCGAATCGATTTGGGATTGGTTGAGCAAAAGGCCTAGGCTATTTCCCGGATTGCTCAATAGGTTGAGCCTTACCGGCAGCATTTTTGCTGATGGTAAAATAGAAAGTAGTTCCGTTACCAGGTGTTGAGGTAAACCATATTTCACCACCATGCAGCTGAACTACTTTTTTGCAAATAGCCAGGCCAACACCGGTGCCAGGGTATTCGGAAAGAGAGTGCAGGCGCTGGAATATCTGAAATATTTTTTCCTGGTATTCTTCCTTAATACCTATTCCGTTATCGCCAATACTAAACTCCCATTCATCTTCGCGCTCCTCAACAGATATTTGAATTTTAGGTATTTCCCCCTTAACAAACTTCAACGCGTTATCAATTAAATTCTGAAACAATTGATAAAGATGATTGGGTTCCGCCATTATTTCGGGCAGAGGGTCAACAATAATCTCGGCTTTGGTAACTTTAATAGTACTGTTAAGCCCCTTTAATACCATTTTTACAAGATCGTTCAAATCGGTCTTTATAAAAGGCTTGGGTGCTGATGATATTTTAGAGTAGTTCAACAAATCCAATATCAGTTGCTGCATACGCTTAGCGCCATTTACTGAAAAGTCAATAAACTCAAGCGCCTCAGGGTCGAGCTTATTTTTGTAGCGCATCTCAAGCAGTTGCAAATAGCTTGCAATGGTTCTTAAAGGGCCCTGCAAATCGTGTGAAGCAACATACGCAAAGCGCTCCAGTTCTTCATTCGACCTTTCGAGCTGTGTTGCCCGTTGTTCCAATTCTTTTTGTACCCCTTTTAAATCCGAGATATCAAACACCATAACCATGCCATAAATAATCTCTCCCTGGTCATCGCGTATTGGCAAGTGGTAAACTTTCAATGAGCGCTCAAAAAAGGTCTGTTCGGCTTCGCTGCTTTCGCCTTCCAATATTTTGTAGTAAATCTGCTTTACCCTTTCGCGGTCGCTTTCTTTTATCGAGTCGTAAACCGTTTTTCCTTCAATTTCGCTTTTGGGTTTACTAACTATACCAACAAGTGGCCCTTCGGCCAGTATGTATTTTAAATTTTTATCGAAAATAAACATAGCCGCCTTAGGCAGGTTACGTGCAATTTCGCGATACAATTGCTCCGAAATTCTTATTTCCTCTTTCGCCAGTTTAACAGCGGTTATATCCGTAGCAACACCAAGTATATTTATTTCATCACCACTTATTGAGGGAATAGCCTTTTTAACCATCTGCAACCAAATGGCCTCGCCGGTATCTCGGCTAACCGTATTTTGCTCGGGAAACTGAATCTCTTTCTTCGAGTTTAAAGTAGCTTCATCCTGCTTTCTAAACTCCTCAAGTTCTTCAGGGGTAAAATGCTCCTCGGTATCAAAATGGCCTTCCATTTCCGAGGGGCTCTTGTTGTATAATTTGGCCAACGATTCGTTAGCCAACAAATATTTGCCCTCCGCATCCTTTACAAAAATCATGTTTGGAGTAGAATCAATGATAAGCCTTAAAAAGTCCTTCTGGCGCCGGAGTTCCAACTGTATTTTCTCCTTCTCCGCAATTTCATTTTGCATGCGCAAATTCACGTCCTGCAATTCCCTGGTCCTTTCCTTTACTTTTTCCTCTAATGCGTTATTTAGTTTTTGTAATACCTCCTGGTGCTTTACACGTTCCGATATATCGCGCACGTGTATAAGCAAAGCACGCTGCCCTTTAAAGTCGATATGGGCTGTGCTAACCTCTATAGGCAGAATTTTTCCTGACAGCGTTATACACTCACTTTCAAATTTGCTTACAATTCCTTCTACTATCTCAGGTTGCGATTTCTTAATTTTTTCATGCACACGTTCTGGAGAAATATCGTAAATGGTTTTACCAATCAATTCTTCCCTACTGCCTTCATGAAGCTTACAGGTAGCCTCGTTTACATCCAATATTACACCCGCTAGGCTTTCGATGTAAATGGCATCAGGGGAGTTATTGAATATATCGCGGAAACGCCTCTCGCTTGCCTTTAAAGAGCTATCCGCCATCTTGCGCTCCTTAATTTCCTCGTTCAGCATCTGGTTGGCTTCAGAAAGCTGCCTTGTGCGCGCTATTACTTTCGATTCCAGGTCTTCTTTGGCATAAATCAGCTCTTCTTCAAGCCGGCGCTGGCGTGCAATTTCGGTAGTAAGAACAACCACCCCCATAAATTCACCACTGTTGTCTATTACCGGTTTGCCATTTAGCCTCATCCAAATACTTTCGCCATTGCTTTTGCGCATGATGATATCGTAACTATCCGATATCCCCTTTTTTCTTAGGCCAAGTTTGGCTTTTGTAATCCGTATGTTCTCCTCACCATGCATCATATCGAAAATGGATTTCCCGATAATATCAGAGGCTTTATACCCCAGCATTTTGCAAAACCGCTCATTTACAAAAACCAATATCCCTTCACTGTTGATACAGTAAATACCCTCGTTAACCATCTCAACAAGTTCGCGGAAACGCACTTTTATCTGCGCTCCGGAATTGCCGGTTATCGAAAAATATTGGTCCGAAAATGGAAGTTCTGCCATCTGCAAATCACTAAGGAATCGTGTAAAATAAGGCTTTCTGTATACTTGTCTTCTTAATTTTTTAACACTCTGATAACTAACCTGCTGCGCTATATACTAACCCCACTAAAGATATACGTAATTATGCTCAATATGTTTGGTAAAAAACAAGGTGAATATTGTAGGCGCCAAATATCAAAAACAGCTGGATTTCATTCAATTTGACGACAAATACTCCGCTTCGTTTATTTAAAGCAGGTCTTTCCGGCTAACACCTTCAAATTGCATGATAAAATTACTTCCAAAAACCTGGGCCGGCGTCTTCGCACCTGACGGAGGGTCCTTTTCAAGTATTAACTCCACAATCTTTATAGCGGTCCGGGCCGTTAACGTATATCCTTCAGGCAATGTTAAGATTGCTCTTTGAACCGCCCCCATTTTGTTTCGCACCTCGCCCCAAACCACACTTGTTGCTGTTTGGCGTGCCTCTTCGCTAGGCCCTGCCGGGCGTTTTTTAATTCTGTTAATCAATATATTTTTCACAAAACGCATGCGCAATAAAAAACCAAGGTAATTGCTGGCCTTCATGCTATCAATTACTTTTTGGGGTAAAACATTATACACAGTAATGTTTGGAATACCGGTTGAACGAAAGGCAGTCGAGATATCACCCCACGATATGGCCACAGCCGTTTTCTCGGTTCCGTCAAGTTTAATTTGGCGGGTTACTTTGCCATTGGCAACTTTAACCAGTTTGCCATCGCGCCTGAATAGAGTGGGATAGCCCAGGTTTTCTGCAACTGTAATTGCCGTACCATGCGAAAGCTGCCCACCTTTCATTTGCAGCGCCAACTCCAGCGAATCTGCGTTCGGCATTTTTTCTTTTAAATAAAGTGCCAAGCAATCGCTGGGCACCACATCAAACCCAACGCCCGACATAAGCATAATACCGGCCGCTACTGCCTTATCGTTGAGTGCGAAATTGCTTTCAAAAACCTGGTATTCGCCGGTAATATCTAAATAATGAGTTTTAGCTTTAATACAGGCATTGGCCATAATGCCCACGGTATTAATAAACGGGCCAGCACAGTGCAACACAACTTTAAAGTTCTTTAGCACCTCAACTACATTTGCTTCATTGTCTAAATCAAAGGCCTTGTATTCAAGGTTCAACGATTTTGCGAGGGCTGCTACCTTTTGCTCATCGCGTCCCGACAAAACAGGCTTAAGGCCTTCCTTAACTGCCAACTCGCTAATCAGTTTACCGGTATATCCGTAGCAACCGTATATCAAAACTCCTTCTTTCATTTTATTACTTTTTAAGTGTCAAGAGTTGCAAAAATAATTTATGTTAGCACATACCACCAATTAAGATATTTACTAAGGTGCAAGGCAAAATAGAAAATTTAGTATGAAAATCTACCTTATACCAGGCCTGGGGGCGGATAAACGAATGTATGCCCAGCAGATAAAGGTATTGCCGGACGTTGTTGTTCTAGAGCACCTTAAACCCATAAGAGGAGAAACAATACCTCAATATGCCGGGCGTGTGGCCAAAAATATAGATACGTCTCAGCCTTTTGCATTAATCGGCACTTCGCTGGGGGGCATTGTTTCGATGGAATTATCGCGAATTCTGAAGCCCGAAAAACTGATACTTATTGCCTCGGTAAAGAATCGCGAGGAGATGCCCTTGTTTATCCGTTCCATGCGCTTTTTAAAGTTGCACCGCCTTATTGCGGGCACACAATTTAAACGGTTCAATAACTTAATGGTAAAGCGGCTCGATAGCCGCGGCGATTCGCCTGCCGCAGCCATTATTAAACAAATGACGGACGATGCATCGCCGGAGTTTATCGAATGGGCTATTAATGCTATTATTCAATGGCGCCCACCCGCAAATTACAGAAGCGATATAGTACACATACACGGCACAAAAGACCAACTATTTCCTATTCATAAAATAAAGAACGCAATCGCCATTCAAAATGGTTCTCACGTTATGAATATGACAATGAGTCATGAGGTGAATAAGGTATTGCTGAAAGCCCTGGGTTTGGATTAGTTAATATAAACAGTCTTAATATTCACAAACTCCATCAGCCCGTGCTCAGAAAGCTCCCTTCCAAAGCCGCTGCGTTTAATGCCGCCAAAAGGGATGCGTGCATCGGATTTTACAATGTCATTTATGAAAACATTACCTGCCTCCAGTTCGGATACAAAACGTTCTGCATTTGCCTTATCCGCCGTCCAGATAGAAGCCCCAAGTCCGTAGGCTGAATTATTAGCGGTTGAAATCGCTTCATCTACATTCTTAACCACAATAACACTCCACACCGGCCCGAATATTTCTTCTTCAAACGCACGAACGCCGGGCTTAACGTTTGTGAGCACCACCGGTGATACAAAATTGCCATCGCCCACCGGCGCAATACTACCGTAATGAGCCACAGCACCCGAAGCCACTGAATCTGCTAATTGCTTTTTCACTTTGTCGGCAAGGTCCCTTCTTGCCAAAGGGCCAAGTTGAGATGTTTTATCAAAAGGGTCGCCCACCTTCAATTTGCCTACTGCTTCAATTAATTTTTCGGTAAAGGCTTTGGCAACGGACTCAACCACGATAAAGCGCTTAGCCGCATTACAGCTCTGGCCCGAATTGATACTGCGAGATTTTATAGCTCCCGTAATAGCAAAATCCAAATCGGCATCTTCCAAAACGATAAAGGCATCGTTTCCGCCTAACTCCATTACACACTTTTTTATGTGCTTGCCTGCTTGCGAAGCCAACAGGCTACCGGTGGCATCGCTACCGGTAAAACTCATCCCGCTTATTCGTGGGTCTGCAATCAATCTGCTGGCATCCTCGTTGGTCAAAAAGTAATTTTTAAAAACACCGTCAATCACACCAGCCTCTGTAAAAATATCGGCAATGGCTTTGGAACATTGGGGCACATTAGGCGAATGTTTTAAGATAGAAACGTTACCCGACATTAGGGTGGGAATAGCAAACCTGAACACCTGCCAAAAAGGAAAATTCCATGGCATGATGGAGAAAATAATGCCAAGTGGCTCGAACCGGATATAGCTTTTAGATGCGTTGGTTTCAACCATTTCATCTTTTAAAAAACGTGCTGAATTTTTAATGTAGTAATC
>Ga0206832_10041_pt1 | contig 31229 bp, 21 predicted proteins | sample Alteio_BWOrgCont_74_FD_152896 | JGI IMG/M metagenome (GOLD analysis project Ga0206832, IMG submission 152896) | Enriched cells from forest soil in Barre Woods Harvard Forest LTER site, Petersham, Massachusetts, United States -... | ecosystem: Environmental > Terrestrial > Soil > Temperate forest >... | reverse complement strand
TTTCTCCGTTAAAGTCTTTGGCAAATTTTACAATATCCGGATTGGATTTAAGTGTGGCTGCTTTTTCGGGATTGTTAAGGTCTTTTAGCGAAAACTTACGCATAATTTTAGCCGGGTCGTAATTATACTCAGGCATAACCGAAAAAAGCCCTGCGGATGACTCGCTAAGGATATAGCGGCCCTTACACATGTAGGTAAATTTGCGGGGGTTATTCGGATCAGGTATTACGTCGTCAATAAAATCATAATAGGGCCTTACCTGTTCGTCATCAACCTGTGGGTTTTTCATTGCCTTTAAAGAAAAAATCACATCGTCAGCGGTAATCGGCGTACCATTATCCCAAACTGCTTCCTCGCGGATTTCCCAGGCCATGCTCATGCCTCCTTTATACTCCCCCTCATCAATTAACTTCACTTCGGGACGCGATTTTACCAATACCGGGAAAATCTTGAACGAATCCGGGTCGATATCCAGCAAGCCAATGAAAATTTTGCCATAAACGTAACCCGCATAAGCCGATGTGGTGGTTAAAGGGTTAAGATTTTCCAGGTCTCCGGGTAGTCTTACTACCACCTCATTAAGGCCGGCCCTTTCGCTCTTGGTCAAGGTACGGTCAATCTTCATGTTCTTTAGCGTGTCATTTTCAGCCGCCTGTTCGCATCCTGATTTTGCCTTTTTTTCACTTCCACTGCACGATGTTATGGCCAATGAAGCGAAAATGATTCCTGACGCTGCAATTAACGAGTGGATTGATTGACGCATAGGGGATTGTTTTTGAGTTGAGCAAATATAGAAGAATAGTCCATAAATGGGATAAATTGCCAGGGCTGAAAAAAAGCTGCCCTTTCCGATCACTTTCTGTATTTCCAACCCTTAATTCCTCGCCACTGTATCATTAAAAAACTTCAAAGCGTCGGCGCATGATTGCGCCGGTGTTTCTTCCATGGGTATATGCCCAACGCCGGGGTAGGTAATTAGTTGTGAGCCTTTAATATCGCGGTTAAACTTGTAGGCATCTTCAACCGGTATCCAGCGGTCTTTTTCGCCCCACTCAATCAAGGTCGGCGTTTTTATTTGTTGTATAGGCACTGTATCGCGCTCCTTAAACTGCCCAACGAACGAAATAAATGCTGCCCGGTTACCGGCACGCAGGGCCAGTTTGAAATACCGTTCAGTAACACTATCTGTAATTTTTGAAGGGTCGCCGTAAACCTGTTGCATACTTTGTGCTACTATAAAGCGAGGTGTAATCCAGCGCCCCATCAACGACAGTATTTTGTGTCGCGCCAGGTTAAATACAAATGGCACATTCTTAATAGGGTAACCTGCAGCATCCAGTATTACAATTTTCTTTACCTGATTAGGGTGATGCAGGGCATAGTTCCAGGTAATAAATCCGCCTAATGAATTACCGGCCATATAGCACTCCTTTACCCCGAGGCTATCTAAAAAGCGGGCAACAAAGCTTTCGTAGTAAGGTATGGTGTAATCGTTAGCCGTGGTGGGGCCGGTTAAACCAAAACCGGGTAAATCCATACGGATAACGCGATAGTTTTTTGAGAGTATCTCCGTCCACCCCTGCCATGTATGCAATGAAGATGACATGCCGTGAATAAGCACTATCGGGTAGCCGGTTCCTTCATCGCGATAATGAACGGTAGCTCCGTCCATCATCATAAATTTAGAAGGAGGAGGAGCATAGGCAGGTTTTAATTCGTCCAGTGGGATATCTGCATGATATTGGCTTGCCTGAAAAACTATGAATAACAGGAAAATACAGCCGATGACGTAGAGTGCCTTTTTCATCTTTACAATCTGGTTTTTAGAGGGATACAATCCTTATTTTGTTGGCCGTAATTACGCTGAAAGAAGCTTGCAGTTTTTCGCCAAATTCGTTTACAAGTTTTAGGGTGAGCGATACTTTTTCCTCATTGGTAAGTTGCGGAAGCCTCAGTAAGACTATGCCCGAGGAAACTAATTGTAATCGAAAAACAAGTTCTCCAAAATCCTTGTCTGAGGTTAGTAAAATTCTATTTTGCTCATTGGCTATCTTTAAAACCGCCTCATCTGCAATTTGTGGGCTGCTTTCTGAAATTGAAAATACATCGTGCGACTCCTTTCGGAGAGCTAAAATAATAGGTGCATCCAAACTTTCGTCGGCAACAAAATTCATGAAGCAATAGAGTAAATATTCTCGTTTCTTATTTGCGCAGAGGCATAATGCAGGCAGGCATAAATTGCATCTTTGGTAATGGTGGGGTAAGATGCAAGAATCTCTTCGATACTATTACCATACGCCAGTTTTTCCAATATAATATCTACAGGTATTCTTGTTCCCTTAATAACCGGTTTACCGAACATTATTTTCGGATTGCTTTCAATTAGTTTCAATAATTCCTCGCTCATAAAAGCTTTTTTGCTCTTACCAAAGTTACGTATTGTTTTTTAATTGTCAGAAAAGAGGGGCGCTACCGCTGTTTGAGAAAAGTATAGTCTGAAACCAGATTACCCTGCTCACCGGTAGTGTATTGGCTAATGAGGAAATAGCCTTTTGCTTTAAGCCCGTTGATAATGGCATTTATCTTTTTCAAGTTCGCCAGTTCGTTCTTTTCGCTGTAGGGTAAAATAGGAATGTCTTCAGTAGTACTGTCCTCGTAAACAATAAAAACCCGGGCAGCAAGATAACCAGAGCCCATGCTAACACCCTTATTGCAATCAAAAACCCGCATGGTAGCATAGCCGCCCTGTTGCTGGGCAAAGCTAATTTGTGTAAGGATAAAAAGCGAAATAAACAGAAACGCGGTTTTCAGAAAACTCATGTGCGGTTTTTGAATTTTACGGTTATAACTAAGCCGCCTTGTTAGCGCGGTCAATACTTACCTTTCCTTTATTAATCCGTTCAACCCTGCTATACAAACTAAAGCGCTCATCAAATAAAAACTGTAGTAGCAATTTACTCCAACTGGTGTGATACTTCAGTGTGTCATAATACTCCGGTGCCATGGCACGTAATTTAGGTAGGTTGTTCCACGGTATTGCAGGGAAATCGTGATGCTCGTTATGGTAACCAACATTTAAAGCCACAATATTTACCGGGCCGTAATAGCTGGCTGTTTCCTGGTCAATATCGTAAGTGTAATGTTCTTGTACCCAACGGGCGCCCACCGGATGTAATCCAATGGAGAAGAAAAACGAAAACACCAGGTAAACCAAACCAGCCCAGCCACAGAAATAAACAATAGCCGTATCGAAAACAATTGCAAAAGCAAGGTTTAAAAAAGTCCATTTGCTGAAAAGTGTAATAGCTTTTAAACGCGGCGGACGGGTTACCTGGAAAACCGGGAAGAACAACAACCAAAAAGCTTTTCCGTACCACTTGTTGCCTATAAACCTTGCTTCCCAATGGCCTGCAATGTCGGCATCAAAATCGTAGTCGCCCTGGTGTGCATGGTGCTTAAGGTGATAAACATTAAAACCCATAGCGCCGGGCACCAGGTTAGGCAGGTCGGCAAAAATAGCCACCATGCGGTTCCACAGTTTACTGGTAAAAACCAGGTTATGCGTGGCATCGTGAATGATTACATACATGCAATGGTTAGCAAAAGCGCCCACGCAATAGGCAACCAAAGCACTTACCCATATATAGTGAAAACCCAGTTTACCCATTGCATATGCAATAGAAATTTGCAGGGTAAGTACAAATACCATGATTAATGCGGTGTATGGGTTTTTACCCATTAGCTGTCTTACTTCGGGATGTGCCTTGAGGATTGCGCGCGTCCTCTCGGGGTGCGGTTGGTCAAACTCGGCTTGATGAAAATTTTGGTCCATTGTGGCGCAAAGATAAGATTTGAATTTTCTTAGCCTCGTTGCCGGTTGTTAATCAGCCCAATGTTATGACAATCAATATATTATGCCCAAAGTTTGTGATGGTATTTATTTAATAAGCCAAATTAGGCCCCAGCCATCTTTCCATTTCGGATGATGATAATCCCTTTGCAGCAGCCAGACTTTGCACCTGGTCTTTCTGTATTTTACCAATACCAAAATATTTCACTTCAGGGTTTGCAAAATACCAGCCACTAACTGATGAGGCCGGATACATAGCGTTACTTTCGGTTAATTGAATGCCGGTGTTTTTCTCAACGTCCAACAATTTCCATATCAATGGCTTTTCGGTATGGTCCGGGCATGCAGGATAACCCGGCGCCGGACGAATACCCTGATATTTCTCTTGTACTAGCTCCTCGTTCGAAAGGTTCTCATCGGCGGCATAGCCCCAAAACTCTTTACGCACCCGCTCGTGTAATCGCTCGGCAAAAGCTTCTGCCAATCTATCGGCAATAGCCTTTAGCATGATGCTGTTGTAGTCATCGTGGTCTTTTTCAAATTCGGCCAGTTTCTTTTCAATACCCAAACCGCTTGTTACTGCAAAGGCCCCGAAGTAATCGGTTGGCTTACCGTTTTCAATGGGTTTAATAAAATCGGCCAGGCTGTAATTGGGTTGGGCGTTGTTAGGCTTTTTTGTTTGCTGGCGCATTTGATGGAAAGTAGTTAGCTCATTGCCCTTATCGTCGAACACCTCAATAAATTCGTTTTGCGAGGCTGCAGGAAAAATGCCTATTACCCCATTCGCGGTAATCCATTTTCCAGCAATGGCTTTTTCCAAAAGCGCTTGCGCATCATCGTACAACTTACGGGCTTCTACACCATATTTTTCGCTTTCAAAAATGCGGGGGTAACTACCGGCCATTTCCCAGGTACTGAAAAACGGGCTCCAGTCAATGTACTTCGCCAGTTCTTCCAACGGATAATCATTTAAAACCTTAATGCCCGTAAAATTGGGCTTGGCTACAGTTGATTTATTCCAATCAACCTGGTATTTGTTTTTGCGGGCTTCTTCTAAAGTTATATACTCCACATCGCTACGGCGGTTGGCATGTATTTCGCGCATAGCCACATATTCGGCTTTTATCTGCGCTGCAAACTTGCCGTCATCCTCTTTACTCAATAAACTACTGGCTACAGTAACAGCTTTTGAAGCATCCAAAACATGCACCACGCTACCGCCATACGACGGCTCAACCTTAACTGCAGTATGCAATTTTGATGTAGTTGCCCCACCTATCAGTAATGGCTGTTTCATGCCGGTGCGTTCCATCTCTTTAGCCACGTGCACCATCTCATCTAACGATGGGGTAATAAGCCCACTCAGCCCGATGATATCCGCATTTTCCTCACGCGCCCGTTCTAATATTTTATCGGCAGGAACCATTACGCCCATGTCGACAATTTCGTAGTTGTTGCAGGCAAGCACTACGCCTACTATATTCTTTCCTATATCGTGCACATCGCCCTTAACCGTTGCCAACAAAATTTTGCCGTTGTTTTTGCTGGTATTGCCACTGCGTTTTTTCTCTTCTTCCAAAAACGGCAACAGGTACGCCACTGCTTTTTTCATTACGCGGGCGCTCTTTACTACCTGTGGCAAAAACATTTTTCCGCTGCCAAACAAATCGCCAACAATGTTCATGCCGGCCATTAAAGGGCCTTCAATAATTTCTAACGGCTTGTCGTATTTCAATCTTGCTTCTTCGGTATCGGCATCAATAAACTCAACAATACCCTTTACCAGCGCGTGTGCTAAACGATCTTCAACGGTACCTTTGCGCCATTCTTCGTCCACTACTTCGGCTTTGTCTTTTTTCTTTACGGTCTCTGCAAAGGCGAGCAGGCGTTCGGTGGCATCTTCTCTTCTATCTAACAACACATCTTCAACACGCTCTAATAAATCTTTAGGTATATCGTCGTAAACCTCAAGCATGGCTGGGTTTACAATACCCATGTCCATACCGTTTTTAATGGCATGATATAAAAACGCCGAGTGCATTGCTTCGCGCACGGCATTATTACCTCTAAAAGAGAAGGAAACATTACTCACCCCACCGCTAATATGCGCATGTGGTAAATTCTCTTTTATCCATTTGGTAGCACGGAAAAAGTCGACGGCATTTTGCCTGTGCTCATCCATGCCGGTAGCAACGGGAAAAATATTAGGGTCGAAAATGATATCCTCTGCGGGGAAACCAACTTTTTCAGTTAACAGTTTGTAGCTGCGCTCGCAAATTTCAATTCTTCTTTCGTAGCTATCAGCCTGGCCTTTCTCATCAAAGGCCATTACGATTACTGCAGCTCCGTACCGGTTAATTAAACGGGCTTGTTTTAAAAACTCTTCTTCGCCACCTTTTAACGAAATAGAATTTACGATGCCCTTGCCCTGTAAACATTTAAGGCCCGCTTCAATAATGTGAAACTTCGAGCTATCTAACATCGTTGGCACTTTGGCAATATCGGGCTCAGCCGCGCAGAGGTTCAAGAACTTCTTCATCGCTTCCTCACCATCCAACATGCCTTCATCCATGTTTATATCAATCACCTGTGCTCCACCTTCAACCTGGTCGGCAGCAACGGTTAGGGCTTCTTCATATTTGTCTTCTTTAATCAGCTTTAGGAATTTAGCCGAGCCGGTAACATTGGTCCGCTCGCCCACATTCATAAAGTTCGATTCGGCGGTAAGAGTTACCGGTTCCAAGCCGCTTAATTGCATAAACGGAAAGCGTACCGGTTTTTTGCGCGGAGAATATTTCTCAGCCTTTTCGGCAAATACACGAATGTGATCGGGCGTGGTGCCACAACAACCACCTACTATATTTACAAAACCACTCTTGCAAAAATCTTCAATGTCTTCACCCATCATGCCCGGCGTTTCATCATACCCACCAAAGGCATTGGGCAAGCCGGCATTTGGATATACGCTCACCCAGGTATGCGCTACATTCGAAAGTGTTTCGAGGTAGGGACGCATATCTTTAGCACCCAAAGCACAGTTCAATCCTACTGAAAGCAGGTTTGCATGTTTAACTGAAATCCAGAAAGCTTCGGTAGTTTGTCCACTCAAGGTCCGCCCACTGGCATCGGTAATGGTACCGGAAACAGAAACCGGAAGATTGGTTCCTTTTTCTTCCTGCACTTTCATAATTGCAAAAAGCGCAGCCTTGCAATTAAGCGTATCAAAAACGGTTTCAACTAATAGCCAGTCAACGCCGCCATCAATTAAACCACGAGCCTGTTCAGAATACGCATCTACCAACTGGTCGAAATTGATGCCTCTAAAACCGGGATTATTTACATCGGGTGAGATGGACGCGGTTCTATTCGTAGGCCCGAAAGCACCTGCCACATAGCGGGGTTTTTTAGGGTTTTTAGCAGTATATTCATCGGCGGCCTCTTTTGCAATGCGCGCCGATTCAAAGTTCAATTCATAGGCCAGTTTTTCCAGCTTGTAATCCTGCTGCGCTATCCAGGTACCCGAAAAGGTATTGGTTTCAATAATATCGGCACCGGCTTCTAAATATTGGGCGTGTATTTCTTTAATAATTTGCGGCTGGGTGATGGACAGCAAATCATTATTGCCCCGTAAATCGTGCGAATGATCTTTAAATCTTTCGGCGCGGAAATCATCTTCGGTTAGGGTATGGCGCTGTATCATAGTGCCCATGGCACCATCTAAAACAAGAATCCGTTTTTGAATCTCTTCGGCTAATGTCGGCTTGGTATTACTCATGCAATCAGAATTTTTATCTGTTCTTAATGCATGCTTCAAAAATGGATGGTGATTTGTTCAGACGAGGAATATTATTCATCGTTATCTAAACAGGAATTGGCACCTTCTGTATTCAAATCCACTATTGTGGGCCGAACCAGGGTTGTCAAGACTTCATAGGGCCTGTCCCTCCGTCTTTCTTGATAGCATGAATCAAAGAACAGTGCAAATATAAGGCTTTTGTACTAAAAATCAAGAGCAAGGTGAACAGTGAAATCTTGAAAAAGTTGCATTGCCCCGAATCAGGGATTTGAAATAAAACAGTTTCATCTTAACTATTTATACCTCTTTGCCTTTACATTTGCCCCCCATGAACGTTACCGACCATCTTAAAAACGCAAGCAGTACGCTGTTTAGTATTGAAGTGCTGCCGCCTCAAAAAGGGAAAACCATTGACGACCTTTTAAAGGTAATTGAGCCTTTAATGGAGTTTAAGCCTCCTTTTATTGACGTTACGTACCACCGCGAAGAAATTATTTATAAAAAGCGGCCAGATGGATTGATGGAGGAGGTGCCGTTACGCCGCAGGCCGGGCACTGTGGGTATTTGTGCTGCCATTAAAGGAAGGTTTAATGTAGATACTGTACCCCATTTGGTGTGTGGCGGCTTTACGCCTGAAGAAACAGAAGATGCACTTTTTACATTGCATTATTTGGGCATTAATAACGTACTGTTATTACAAGGTGATGCCGACAAAAACAAAAAATCGGGACCCGAAAAGTACGGGGCCTATAAATATGCCAGCGACCTGGTAAGCCAGGTTTCAAAAATGAATAAAGGCAACTTTTTGCATGAAGAAACCGAGAACGAACTGAAAACAAACTTCTGTATTGGTGTTGCCGGTTACCCTGAAAAGCATTTTGAAGCACCTAACCTTACTATCGACCTGAAATGGTTAAAGCATAAGGTTGATTGCGGTGCCGAATACATTGTTACCCAAATGTTTTTCGACAATAAAAAGTATTTTGATTTTGTTGACCGGTGCCGGGCCATAGGTATTAATATCCCCATCATACCGGGTATTAAGCCTCTTGCTACCAAAGGCCAGTTAACCGTGTTGCCGCGCATGTTCCATATTGACATACCCGATGACCTTGCCAACGCCATCGATGCATGCAAAGACGAAAAGGCAGTTAAGAAAGTTGGTATTGAATGGGCCATTGCGCAGAGTAAGGAATTAAAGGCTGCAAAAGTGCCTTGTTTGCACTACTACACCATGAGCCGTAGTGAGGCTACTATTGAAATTGCCAAGGCCGTATTTTAAAACCTAATTCGGGTTGGTAACCGGAAACTGAAAGTTACCTGCAATGCTGTAAACGTTGCCGCCACCTATACTATCGGTAACGTATAATTGAAGCCGGCCAGTTAAAACCGTAACGTTGGTATTATCGCACATTCTACACCCGGCATGATAGCCATCAATAATTATTGTTTGCTTGTTGCCGGTAAAATAAAGGTCCTTTCCCATACCTGCGGTTGCTGCTTTCGCCATATAACCGTTACAAAAAGAAGAAGCCACCTGATAAGTGCCCACACCGTTAAGTGTTGAGGCAGAGTTAAAAAATATTGCAACTTTCTGGCTGGCATTATTATCGTTGCTATAATCAAAACTAAGTGTTCCGTTGGGTAAAAATGCACCGGTTGGGTAGCCGTAAAAAGGGCTTATAAGAGCATTGGCTAACATGCGGCTGGCATTGTATTGCTGGCCAAAAATCCAGCCTGCGGTTAAGGGTGGTGATAGGACCGCTTCTCCCGGGGTGGCGGATGGGAGCGGAGAAATTGCCCAGGTAACAAAGCTTTTTGAGTTATCGTAAAGCGGCTTATTTTGTTCTTTATTACAGGAGGACATACAAACAGCTATTATTATAGCCGTTGAAAACAATATGTGGTTTTTCATAACCTTTTCGGGGGATGGTTAATTGCGTTGCAAACATAACCCGGGGCAGTTGGTAAATGTTACAAAGTTTCCACATAGCTTATTTAAGTGTCCCATATGCTGGTTTGGAAGGACGAACTGCATATAAATAATTTGCCATTTAAATCAACTTTAATGTGGCGGGGTGAAATTACTTAGGCGGCTCAAACACCGTTCCGCACTTTTTGCAGGTTCGCAACTCTAAGTTGGAGTAGAATTTATCCATTACAACAGGTAGGTCTTTTACGATATCGTTAACCGGTACTTTAACTTCGTATAACAAATTTCCGCAGCCTTCGCAATACCACTGAAAGCCATCTTCAATTTCTTCACCACGCTTAATTTCCATGACTAAGCCTACCGAGTTTTCGGGACGGCGCGGAGAGTGTGGGGTGCGGGCGGGTAGTAAAAAAATATCGCCCTCGTTAATGTTGATGTCTCGAATCTTCCCATTCTCAACAATCTTTACTACAATGTTTCCCTCTAACTGGTAGAAAAACTCTTCAGTTTCGTTGTAGTGAAAATCCTTACGCTTGTTGGGGCCACCTACCACCATTACAATAAAATCGTCGTTATCTTTATAAACCACCTGGTTCATTACGGGTGGCTTTAGTAAGTGGCGGTGTTCGTCAATCCATTTTTTAAAGTTGAATGCGGGTGCTATTGCGGCCATTGTTGTTTTTTAAAAGTTTACTTCACAAGCCATTGCGTGGCTTTTTACAAAACCAATTTCACGGTATTCTTCATGAAATTTGCCATTCGATAATACATATTTTACTACAGTCTTGTCGTCGGGATATACAATAAAATATTCTTTGACCCCAAACCGCTCGTAAATGTCAAATTTCACTTTGGTGTCTCTAAATGAATTGGACGGAGAAATGATTTCAAAAACAACATCCGGAGAATCTTTTATTCTACCCTCCTGAATGATGTTCAGGCGTTCGGTGGAAATGAATAGCAAATCAGGCTGAACAACGTGATTACCTAAAAATACATCCATGGGCGCTGTTACAATCTCGCCTTTATGCGTTTGCCTCAGTTGATTAGCTATTTCAACCAAAAGATTTCCAACTATTTTTTGATGTCCATAAGTAGGGGTAGGTTCCTGCACGATTTGGCCATCAATTAACTCAATGTTCACATCGGGGAGTTCCATGAACTCCTCGACAGTTATTTTCTTTTTTACTTCAGTGCTAATCATAGCCTGTTCTTTGCTCAAATATACTAATTTTCAGGCTTAATAAATTGAACTCCACCATCCATGAATCTTGATTTAAAAGGCAAAAATGCATTTGTTGGCGGAAGCAGCAAAGGCATTGGCAAAGCAGTAGCATTTGAGTTGGCCCGATTGGGTGCCAGCGTAACTTTAGTGGGCCGCGAAGAGCCGGGCTTAATGCAGTGTTTAATTGACTTAAGTTTTATTGGCAACAGCGAGCAGAGGCATGATTATGTAGCAGTAGATTTTTCCGACCCGGATAAGGTTAAAAGCGCTGTTGAGCGCCACATGAAAAAGAGCAACAAAACCTACCACATACTTGTAAATAATACAGGTGGCCCGGCCTCGGGAAAAATACAGGATGCAGAGGAAAAGGATTTTATAAAAGCGTTTGAAGCGCATGTTATTTGCAATCATCTGCTTACCAAATTGTTTTTAGATGGCATGAAGAAGAGTGGATATGGGCGTATAGTAAACATTATCTCAACCTCGGTTAAACAACCGTTGCCTAACTTAGGGGTTAGCAACACGATAAGGGCGGCGGTGGCCAATTGGGCAAAGACTATGGCTAATGAGTTGGGTGAGTTTGGCATTACTGTAAATAATGTTTTACCCGGAGCCACTGAAACCGAGCGGTTGACGGCTATAGTAAAGACCAAAAGCGAAAAAACGAAGATGACCGTTGAAGCGGTGCGTGAAGAAATGCTGAAGGAAATACCTATGAAACGTTTTGGTAAGGCCGACGAAATAGCCAATGCAGTCGCTTTCTTAGCTTCGCCGGCGGCGGCTTATATTAATGGCATTAACGTGCCTGTTGATGGTGGTAGAACGGGTTGTTTATAAACGGTAAATTAGAGTAGTAGCATTCGGAAATGGAAAAGATTTTAAACTATATCAATGGCGTGTTGCAGGAGCCCATCTCCAAACAATACATCGATAATTATGAACCGGCCACCGGTAAGGTTTACTCGCTGGTGCCGGATAGTGATGCGCAGGATGTGCAGCTGGCTGTTGATGCCGCACGTGCAGCTTTTGCCGAATGGAGCAAAACGGGTTTAGAGGAACGCATGATGGTGATGATGAAAATTGCTGATGGGATTCAAACCAGGTTTCATGAGTTTGTAGAGGCTGAGTCGAAAGACAATGGCAAGACAATTCATTTAGTGGCGGCCATGGATATACCCCGGGCGATTTCAAACTTTCGCTTTTACGCTTCAGCGTTACAACATTTTTCATCTGAAAGCCACCAAACGCCGGGCGTGGCTATTAACTACACTTTGCGCCAGCCGGTGGGTATTGTGGGCTGCATATCGCCATGGAATTTGCCCCTATACCTTTTTAGCTGGAAAATAGCACCGGCACTTGCCACGGGCAATTGTGTGGTTGCAAAGCCTAGCGAAATAACCCCATACACAGCCTATCTTTTATCGCAGGTTTGCATTGAAGCTGGTTTGCCCAAAGGCGTTTTAAATATTGTGCACGGGCTGGGTGGCAAAGCCGGGCAAGCCATTATTGAGCATCCTGAAATAAAAGCTATTTCGTTTACCGGTGGCACCGAAACCGGTAAGCATATTGCAGCAACTGCTGCACCCATGTTTAAAAAGCTTTCGTTAGAGCTTGGAGGCAAAAATCCTACGCTGGTTTTTGCTGATTGCGATTTTGAAGAAACCGTAGCACAAACTGTTAGGGCTTCGTTTACCAACCAGGGAGAGATTTGTTTATGCGGCTCACGGGTTTTTGTTGAGCGCCCTCTTTACGAAAAATTCAAAGCCGCATTTGTTGAACGCGTAAAGGCAATGAAGGTGGGCGACCCTAATGACAGTGCGACCAATTTGGGCGCCATTGTTTCTAAACAGCATCATGGAAAAGTGTTGTCGTACATTGAACTTGCACAGCAAGAAGGTGGTACAATCTTAACCGGTGGCAAAGCGTTAAAGATGGATGGCAGATGCAGCGAAGGCTATTTTATTGCGCCAACAGTGATTGAAGGCCTTGATTATAATTGCCGCACGCAACAAGAGGAAATTTTTGGACCGGTAGTTACTTTAACACCATTTGATACTGAGGAGGAAGCGTTGATGATGGCCAATTCGGTTAAATATGGTCTGGCGTCATCTATATGGACCAATGATTTAAAGCGGGCACACAGGGTTGCCGAAAAAATTGAATCGGGTATTGTATGGATAAACTGTTGGTTGCTGCGCGATTTACGCACGCCTTTTGGTGGTGCTAAAGCGTCGGGTGTTGGCAGGGAAGGCGGATTTGAGGCGATGAAATTTTTTACAGAGGCGAAAAACATTTGCATTAAGAGCTAAGAATATTTCGCACGGAGGCACGGAGAAAAAATACAGAGAAATACAATAGAGAAAAATAAACGTAATGAGCGATACTCTTCCAAAACCAATGGGGTTATATCCCATGACACGCAAGGCTGGTAATCTGATTTTTGTAAGTGGCATGGGGCCACGTGAAGCAGGCACCGATAGTATACCAGGCCTTGAGCTGGATAAATACGGTAATTACAAAGCTTTCGATTTTGAAAAGCAGGTGCATTCGGTTTTTAAGAATGTAAAAACCGCATTGGATGAAAACGGAAGTAGCTGGGATAAGATTGTAGATGTTACTGTTTTCCTGGTAAATATGAAGCGTGATTTTTTGACGTTTAATAAAATTTACGCCGAATACTTTAAAGAGAATCCGCCTTGTCGCACTACAGTCGAGGTCACTGCCCTGCCCTCTCCTATCGCAATCGAGTTAAAGGTAATTGCTAGTATATAATTGATGGCAAAGCGGAAATCGAAATTGTCCAAATGGACAAGAACCTCTTTATGGCTAATGCTGGTGCTTGCGGTTGTGATTATTTCGTACCAAAACAAAAAATACTTTCGGCACGTTTACAGGTATTTTTTTTACCACTACTACAAAGTTTCTTCAAAGCCTTCTGATTTTCCGGAAGGGTATGAGGTGCATGGCATTGATATATCTCATTTTCAGGAAGTGATTGAATGGAATAAGTTACAGGCGCTTGATACTAAGGGCGATACTATTCGTTTTCAATTTGTATACATCAAAGCAACCCAAGGGATTTTGATTGAAGACAATATGTTTGACGAAAACTGGGAGGAGTCGAGAGACCACCACATTGTACGCGGTGCTTATCATTATTTTATGGTTGACCGTAATCCGCAGGTACAAGCGCTTAATTTTATTGCCAATGTAAAAATAAGTAAGGGCGATTTACCACCGGCGGTTGATATTGAGGAAGACAAAGGTAAAAGCAAGCAGGAAATAGTAAGCGGATTAAAAGAGTTTTTGAATTTGCTTGAAGACCATTATAAAGTAAAGCCCATTATTTATTCAAACATCAATTTTATTGAAGATTACCTGGTTGATGATTTTAAGGATTATAGCTTTTGGGTGTCGCATTACAATCAGCCCAGCCTTGAAATTGACGATGACAGTTTGAAGTGTTTATTCTGGCAGCACTCTAATAAATCAGATTTGCTGGGCATAAATGGCAATACCGACGTTGATGTGTTTAACGGAACCAAACAACAGTTTGATTCTATACTCGTTAAATAAAATTTTTCGGCACGTAAAGACCGGAAAAAAATTCATCTTCGAAACATCATTTTAGTTTACCTGAACCGGACCATCATTTAGTCCTTAACCGCACGGATTGCATGTTTATATTGCTTATTGTTATAGTGTATATACTTTATGCCGATTATGTGCGCGATAAGGGAAAGGCAGCCGGGCAGGTATCGCCAACCGATGCAATTGTAACCAGGGCCACCTTACCCGATAGAGCGCGCATTATTAAAGTAGGTGCTTTTATTGCCGGTATTTACGCCATCATTTTTACCTGGTTGAATTTTGCTTGGTACCGGTTATATGCGCGCAGTGGATTCCATTGGTTTGATGACCGGGGCGAGTGGAACCAGATTGATAAGGCGGGCCACATGTACGGCGCCTATTTTGAAACTGTTTGGGCTTATGAGTTATTGCGATGGTCGGGCGTTGATAATAAGCGCGCGGCAATTACGGCGGCGTTTATAGGCATGGGGTTTGAAAGTTCGATTGAAATATGGGATGGTTTCTCGACCAAGTGGGGAGCATCGTGGAGCGATTTGGCCGCAAATGGCGCTGGCGCATTACTTGCTGTGACCCAGTATTTACTTTGGGAAGAACAGCGCATTATGTGCAAGTTTTCGTACAACGGTAATGAGTATAAATACCCTACACCTGAATTAAGGGAACGAGCGGATGATCTCTTTGGAAGAACATTTTTTGAGAAGGTTTTGAAGGATTACAACAACATTACTTTATGGATATCGGTGAACCCATCAAAGTTCTTCCCCGGTAAAGCGCCTGAGTGGGGTTGTTTTGCCATTGGTTACGGTGGCGAAAATATGTTGGGTGGTTTTGAAAATAAATGGATTGATAAAGATGGCAAGCCGCACGACCGCAGAGATTTGCCGCGTTACAGAACCCTTAAGTTTTCGTTAGATGCAGACTTGCCTCGATTGAGGGTGAATGACCCCACCGGTAAAGCGGCTTTTAAGGCGTTGAATATTATTAAGATGCCGTTTCCTTCTTACAAAATAAGATTTTAAAGTTCTCTTCTCAACCTGGCCACCGGTATATTCAATTGCTCGCGGTATTTAGCCACAGTACGGCGTGCAATGTTGTATCCCTTTTCGTTCAGGGTTTCGGTAAGTTTTTGGTCGCTAATGGGTTTGTCTTTGCTTTCGGCGCCAATCATATCGCTCAGTATTTTTTTCACCTCGCGTGTACTAACCTCTTCTCCGCTATCTGTTGTAAGCGACTCACTGAAAAAATATTTGAGCTGGATAGTACCGAATTCGGTTTGCACGTACTTGCTATTGGCAACGCGCGATACCGTTGAAATATCAAGGCCGGTTTTATCGGCAATGTCTTTCAATATCATGGGCTTCAGTCGTGTTTCATCGCCGGTAAGCAAATACTCGCGTTGGTATTCCATAATAGCATTCATGCAAAGCAGCATGGTGTTGTAGCGTGATTGTATGGCATCAATAAACCACTTGGCCGAATCAATTTTCTGCTTTACAAAAAGGATGGCTTCTTTTTGGCTTTTGCTTTTAATCTTGGCCTTTTTATACTCGCTAATCATTTCTTTGAAATGATTGCTTACGCGTAACTCAGGCGCATTGCGCGAGTTGAGAGAAAGCACCAGTTCGCCATTGTTGTTGGCCAGTATAAAATCAGGAATAATAGTAATCTGCGCATCGGCCGAGCTGCCGGCAAATGAATTACCCGGGCGCGGGTTAAGCTTGGTTATTTCGTCAATTACCTTCTTCAGTTTTTCTGAATCAACATTAAAAATAGACTCCAGTTTATCGTAGTGCTTCTTGGCAAACAGGTCGAAGTATTTCTCTACTATCCTGATGGCAATTTCGGTATAAACCGTGGGGTCTTCTTTTCTCTTCAGCTGAAGCAAAAGGCATTCCTCCAACGACCTTGCAGCAACGCCCGGCGGGTCGAACTTTTGGATTTGTTGCAGGATGTATTGCAACTCCTTTTCGTCAGTTGCAATATTTTGCCTGAAAATCAGGTCATCGACAATGGCATCGGGCTCGCGGCGCAAATAGCCGTCATCATCTAAACTGCCAATTAAGTGCATGGCAATTTGTTGCTGGCGCTCGTCCAAGTCTAACATACCTACCTGCGATTCGAGATATTCGTGGAAGGTGGAAGAAATGGCTACAGGAACGCTTTTATTATCATCATCCGGGTCGTAAACTTCGTTCGGGTTATCGGTTTTGTAATCAGCTACGCCTTCATCGTCCTCATCGTAGTAATCGCTGATATCCATGTCGTCATCAACCTTCGGCTCTTCCTCTATGGGTTCAGCATCATCGGTTGTTTCCGTTTCTGTTTTCTCTGCTTCTGTAGGCTCGGTTTCGTTCTGAACTTCGGGGGTTTCGTCCTCGGTGTTTTCGCCTTCTTCAAGTGCAGGATTGGCCTCTATTTCTTCCTTAATACGCTGCTCTAACTGGGCAGTAGGTATCTGCAGCATCTTCATTAACTGAATTTGCTGGGGCGAAAGTTTTTGTAGTAATTTTTGTTGTAATCTCTGGTTAAGCATCTTCCCAATTTTTCAAAATCTCATTATCGGACCACATTTGGCGGTTCTTAAGGCATAGATAATTGATTTTGCCTAGCCAATCAAGCATTTCACCTTCCAAAATGCTTTTCTATATTCGCAATCCCCAATAAAAGTCACTACAACAAAAACAAACATGATGTGTTTTTGTTGTTACGATTCTTATTTGCATTTAGTATTTTGAAATCGGATTTATAAAAAATGGTTATGGCTTATATTAAAGAACTTTCGCAGTTTGAAGGAAAAGAAGTAGAACTGAAGGGCTGGAACGCGCAAAAACGCGATAGCAAAGGCCTTGTATTTATGACCCTGCGCGATGGCACCGGTTTTGTGCAATGCGTAATTAATGTTGATACAGTTGGTAATGATTTGTTTGAGGCGGCCAAACGTTTGCCCCAGGAAAGTGCACTTGCTTTAACCGGTAATGTAGTTAAAGACGAAAGGCAAATTGGCGGATATGAGGTGCAGGTAACTTCACTAAAGGTTATTAGTGAGGCGGAAGAAAATTTTCCGATTTCACCTAAAGAACATGGCGTTGATTTTTTAATGGATAACCGCCATTTATGGTTGAGGTCGAAAAGACAATGGGCTATTATGCGGGTTAGAAATGAAATCATTTTTGCCATACACTGCTTTTTTCAGCAAAAAGGTTTTGTGCAAATGGATGCACCCATCCTTACCGGTAATGCCTGCGAAGGAACCAGCACTTTATTTGAAACCGAATTTTATGAGGAACCGGCTTATCTATCGCAGTCGGGCCAGCTTTATGGCGAGGCAATGGCTATGGCGCAGGGGCTCATTTACACCTTCGGGCCTACGTTTCGTGCTGAAAAATCGAAAACACGCAGGCACTTATCTGAATTTTGGATGATAGAGCCGGAAATGGCTTTTTATGATTTGAAAATGGATATGGATGTTATTGAGGAGTTTGTGCGCTCGGTGGTAACAACGGTGCTGGATAAATGCAAGTCGGAATTGGCGATTATTGAACGCGACACCACTTACCTTGAAAAAGTGCGGCTGCCTTTTATTCGTATGAAATATGAAGACGCGGTAAGCATTATTAAAGGCGAAAAAGAGGTGAATGGCAAAACCACGCTGCAAATGCTGGAAGAAGAAATTGCGCAATTGAAAGCTGAAAAAGAACAAGTGCAAAAGGAAGTAGATGAGCGCGAGGCAAAGATAAACAGCGGTGAACTGAAAAAAGGCGAGGTTAACTTTAACCGCAATAAGGTCGATCAGCTCAAAAATCAATTGAAAGACATTGAAGAGAAAGAGCAAAACATACCGGCCTGGTTAAACAGCGCCCGCAACTTTAAACGCGGCGATGATTTTGGCGGTAGCGATGAAACAGTGCTAACCAAAATGTTTGGTCAACCGGTGATGGTTTACAACTGGCCACAGGAAGTAAAAGCCTTTTACATGAAGGAAGACGAGCATGATAAGGGTTATGCCAAAGGCGTTGACTTGTTGGCTCCGGAAGGCTACGGCGAAGTTGTGGGTGGTGGCGAGCGTGAAACAGATATTGAGCGCCTGAAACACAAAATTATTGAGCACGACTTACCTATGCAGGCTTTTGAGTGGTACCTTGACTTGCGCAGATTCGGTAATGTTCCGCATTCGGGTTTTGGGCTTGGTTTAGAAAGATTGGTTGCCTGGATTTGCGGGTTGCAGCATATCAGGGAGACAATTCCTTTTCCGCGTTCGTACGGAAGGTTGTTGCCATAGTCGTATTCATATTAGCCTTATCCATTCATAATTTTAGCCACAAAGGCACCAAGACACTAAGTATTTTTCTTTCTTTGTGTTGGGTGCCTTTGTAGTTTTTAAGCACTTTACTTATAACGCATGGACTTTATTAAACGAACCTTTCCACTACTGTTCGGAATCTTCCTGATTTCGGTGGTTGTTCGTTTGCCGGAGTTGAACAGGCCTTTATCGAAACACCATGAGTTTTGCACGGCCATTTCGTTGCGTATAATGCAAATATGGTACGATAACGGGATTGAAAAATACGGCTTCAACCCGGTAATGACTTTTAATAACCCGGCTGATAAATACATTAACAACAGCGCCAATGCCTCAGGTAAAATGGTTGATAGCAGTGGCAACTACTACTACGTTTCGCACCCGCCGTTTGCTTATTATTTTCCGTTTGCCATTTTTAAAGTGCTGCACATTAGGCCCGATGTAATGCCTTTGCAAATACTGAACCTGGTATTTCATTTTATAAGCGGCCTGTTTGTGTATTTTATGGTGTGCCTGCTTAGTTTTAACCGGGCCCGCAGTTTACCGTACCGGCCAGCGGTAGTAGCTTTTGTTGTTTACACCTTTTTACCGGTAACGTTGTGGTTTCAGGGCAATGTTTATATGAGCGATATGGCAGTGCATTTGTTGTTTATTATCGGTGTTTATACGGCGCTTAAAATGATTATCAGGGAGAAATTCTATTCGCCCAAATATATTTTTCTGTACACGGTTTGCCTTGCGCTGATGTTATATACATCGTGGCTTGGGGTGTTTTTTGCCACCGGTGTTGTTATTTATTCGTTGCTGCGGCTGCATACCAACAAAGGGTTTAACGTGCTGCTGTGGGTTACCGTTATTACCAGCATAGTAATGCTAAGGCTTATTACCTACCAGTATTCGCAAATAAATGGGGTTGAGGCTTATTTAAGCGAAATGTTTAACCACTACATACAGCGTGGAAGTTTGGAAGGAACCGACAAGGGCCTTTTCCATTTTATGTTTTCGTATTTGTGGTTGATTAAAACGCTACTGTATAATTACATCATTCACTACATCGTTGTATACATCATTATTGGTTTGTTTATGTACCTGGCAGCCTCTCAAAAAAAATTAAAAATTGTATTTAGCGAGAACGGTTACAAGTTTATTTGGCTATCGGTGTTACCGGTTTTATTACTGCACTTTTTCTTTTTGAATTACTCAGTGCAAGATTTTACTGTTTTGTATGCATCGCTGTTTTTTAGTGTTTTGCTGGGCATTTTGTATGATAAGGTTAAGAAATCCGGGGCGGTGCCAATAAGGGCCTTACAGGTTGGGTTGGTTGTAACGGTGATGATTTTTATTGGGCAATATTATTTAATGAACTACCGGATTGACACGCTGTTTGCGCAAAGTGTTGGACGGGATATCATTACCAAAAATTCGACGAAAGACGACGTTATTTTTTGGCCGGAAGAGCAGGTTGAGCCACAGTTGGTTTTTTATGCTCAGCGAAATATTAAGTACGTAAAGACCCCTGATGATGCCAAAGCATTTTTAATAAATCACGGGTTAAAGCAGGGGGTTATTTTTTACGTGCACGACCGGGGATATTTATTCCAAAAGGTTTCACCTGATTCCATAGGGGCGATGCTGCCGGGAGGAATCAACAATGGTTCTGTCAATTTATACCCTGACAAATAATTATAAATAAACGACACACTAAAAACTATAAGACTTATGAGTTTTCATACCATACCAGTAGTTGATTTAAACGATTTTGTAAAGGGGCCAGAGACCGGCAAGCACGGTTTTGTAAATGAGTTGGGCAAGGCATTTGAAGATGTGGGTTTTGTGGCAGTTAGAGGCCATGGTGTACCGCAAGAATTGATTGATGCTTATTATGATGTGGTTAAAAAATTCTTTGCCCTGCCCACCCAAGCTAAAAGAAAATATGAGATACCTGAACTGGCGGGGCAAAGAGGTTATACCTCGTTTGGAAAGGAACACGCCAAAGGAAGCGATGCGCCCGACCTGAAAGAATTTTGGCAAATGGGCCAAATACCTGACGGAGAAAATATGCCCATTGAGCATTATCCCGATAACGTTGCAGTAGCCGAATTGCCTGAGTTTTTTGACCTCGGCACCAAACTGTATAAAGCCTTCGAAACTTCGGGCAGGCATTTGTTGCAGGCCATTGCCATTCACCTTGAAATAGGTGAGTTTTATTTTGACAGGCATGTGCATAATGGCAATTCTATTTTGCGGGCTATTCATTACCCGCCAATTACACAGGAACCGAAAAATGCCATCCGTGCTGAGCAGCATGAGGATATTAATTTGATAACCTTGTTAGTTGGTGCATCGGCCGATGGCTTGCAATTATTAAACCGCACCAATATCTGGATTGATGTTACGGCGCCGGAAGGCAGTATTGTTGTAAACGTTGGAGATATGCTGCAGCGCCTTACCAACAACAAACTAAAATCAACCACCCACCGTGTAGTAAACCCGCCGCGCGAAAAGTGGGGCTCGCCACGTTTCTCTATTCCTTTCTTTATGCACCCGCGTAGCGAAATGCCGTTAGATTGTTTGCCTTCGTGCGTTACTGAAAGGCACCCACTTGCTTATCAACCCATTACCGCCGGAGATTATTTGAATGAAAGGCTGATTGAGATTGGGTTGAAGAAGGCGTAGGGAATAGGGCCAGGAAGCAAGATATTAGAACCAATACTGGACTATACGTTTGCCAATCCTTTGGCGATAGTCTATTGCTAAAAAACAAAAAGGCACTACAATTAAATGCAGCGCCTTTCAGTGTCAACCAATTATTAATTAAACCAACTATTCTTCCACTTCAACTTTTACTACCTCAACGCCCTGGGCGTGTTTGGCTTTAATTTTGCCTTCAATTTCGGCGCATAGTTCGGGGTTGTCTTCTAACAACTGCTTAACCCCTTCACGGCCCTGGCCCAATTTGGTGCCTTCGTAGCTGAACCATGAGCCACTTTTTTGTATAACACCCAGTTCGGTGCCTATATCTATGATTTCGCCGGTTTTTGAAACACCTAAGCCATACATGATGTCAAACTCACAAGTTCTGAATGGGGGGGCAAGCTTGTTTTTAACCACTTTAACCTTGGTACGGTTACCGGTTAAGGCATCGCCATCTTTAATTTGGCCGATACGACGTATATCCAAACGAACGGATGCGTAGAATTTTAAAGCGTTACCGCCTGTTGTGGTTTCGGGATTACCGAACATTACACCTATCTTTTCGCGTAACTGGTTGATGAATATGCAGCAGCAACCTGTTTTTGAAATCGTTCCGGTTAGCTTACGCATGGCCTGGCTCATTAAACGTGCCTGGAGGCCCATTTTAGATTCACCCATTTCGCCTTCCAGCTCTCCGCGGGGTACCAAGGCCGCAACCGAGTCAATTACGATGATATCGATAGCGCCTGAACGAATCAGGTGTTCTGTAATATCCAGTGCCTGCTCGCCATCATCGGGCTGTGATATTAGAAGCTCATTTACGTTAACGCCCAGCTTTTCGGCATAAGCCTTGTCGAAGGCGTGTTCGGCGTCTATAAAGGCTGCTATGCCGCCCTGGCGCTGGCTACTTGCTATAGCCTGTATTGCTAATGTGGTTTTACCCGAAGACTCAGGCCCGTAGATTTCAACCACCCGGCCTTTTGGCAATCCGCCAATGCCCAATGCGATGTCGAGACCCAAAGAGCCTGTTGAAATAACTTCGGCAGCCATTATTTTGGAATCACCCAATTTCATGATGGTTCCTTTGCCGTAAGCCTTGTCTAATTTGTCAAGGGTCATTTGGAGCGCCTTGAGCTTTTCCTTTTTTTCGTCAGCCATTTTGTTCATGTTGTAAGGTTAGAAAAAAATCATCGACAGCAAATGTAAAATAAGTTTTCTAATAAACTAAAATAATTAGTAGCCTTTTTAGTATTTTCTTATTTCTACTCCTATCTGATGCTTATGGATGTAAAAGTAAGGCAGCAGTGCGCAATGTATTTGCGCAGTGAAAAATAATTTTGGGGAATGTGTTAAAGTGCGAAAGTGTTAAGGTGTTAATGTAAATACCATTACGTTAACAATCTCATTCAGGTATGAGTTTTAGTTTGACAAGTTCGATTCTTTTATCGGTGGCTTTTATGATCCTGATGTGGAAGTGATTTAGGTCGAGCGCCGTTCCTGCTTCGGGTATGTCTTCAAAGCCGCTGATGATATAGCCAGATAGTGTGGAATATTCTCCTTCGGGTATATTGAGGTGGTATTCGTTGTTCAAATAATCGACCTCTAACCTACCCGAGAAAAGAAACTCATCTTCGGCCATTTTCTTTTCTGTCAAATTTTCTTCGTCGTGCTCGTCTTTTATCTCGCCAAAAATTTCTTCCATCAAATCTTCAAGCGTAATAATACCTGCAGTGCCGCCGTATTCATCAACCACCCAGGCTATGTTCTTTTTCTCTTTGATAAACTGAAGCATCAAATCGTTGGCGGTCATGCTTTCGGGTATTACCTGCAGGGGCCTGATGATTTGCTTGAGCGTTTGCGGGTTTTTAATCAAATCGAAGTGATGCACATAGCCCAGCACCTTATCGATTAGCTCATCGTAAATGATGATGCGCGAAAGCTTGGTTTCAATCAGTTTCTTCTTTAATTCATCAAGGCCTTCATTGATATCAATACCCTGAATTTCGGGCCGTGGCACCATGCAGTTTCGAACCTTCACTTCTTTGAGATAAAGCGCTTTCTCAAACATTTCAGAGTTTAAATGGTCGGCTTCATCGTTACCGGTATCATCGGTAACGGCGGTTTCTTTTACCAGGTATTCCAAATCTTCCTTGGTGAAGGATGGTTTGCTTTCTACAAGCTCTGTTCCTATTACCCGTTTAATTAACCATCGGGAGATATTATGAAAGACGTTTGTTAGTGGCTTTAGCGGGATATAAAAAAGATACTTGGTAGGTATTGAAAACCACAAAAGCGCCTGATCGGAATTTACCCTGAAGAGAATTTTAGGGAGCAACTCGCCAAATATTAAAATAATAAAGGTGGTGATAAGCGTTTGAATAAGCAGCAATGGCAACTCTCGCACAGGAAGAAAAGGAAAGTTGGCATTAACTAAATAGTTGGCCGTTATGCTACCAAACAACACCAATGATATGTTGAGCCCGATAAGCATAGTGCTTATAAACTTAGAAGGGTTATTTGCGAACTCGGACACAATGCGCGCTTTATGCGAACCTTTTTCCTTCAACAATTCAATGCGCAGTTTATTGGCAGATACAAAAGCAATTTCGATACCTGAAAAAAAGGCGATGAGAAGAAGTGAGAGAAGAATGGTAAAAATTTCCATTGGTTACTGAAAAATAGAAAAAGTGAGGGAAACGGAGGTTAATCATTTATCAACCTGCCCGGCCCTGATAAAAAAAGCCCGGAGCATCAACCCCGGGCTTTAAAATCATTTTAGTAAGTGTTTATCTCAACAAGGTAACCGCACCTTCCTGTTTACCGGTAATATAATGGCCGGCATTTGCAGGGTCTTCGTACTGGCCTACTATGTAGTAGATATAAGTACCCGAAGGCTGAGGCTTATCTTTAAAGTTACCATCCCAAGGATCGGTACCATCGTGTACCAGTTGACCCCAACGGTTGTAAATGTGGAACTCTTTCACAATTACATAAGTATGAGAAACAGGACCGAAGAAGTCGTTTTTACCATCACCGTTAGGCGAGAATGCATCTGGCATAACCAATGGGCCTTGCAACAGTATCAATACCGAATCAGTTACCTTACACTGAGGATTAGCTGAATCGCTTACGGTTAAGTAATACCATTGAGGAGCAGTAATCTTAGCAGAGTCAACCGCGCAGTTATCGCAGGTTAAGCCCGTTGTTGGGCTCCAGGTATATACCGGATTAACAGCATTACCGATAATAGGCGTTAACACCACATCGCTGTTTGCGAAACCTTGAATAGTATCAGGGCTGAAGGTAAGTGTCATTTGTGCCGGCTGGCCTACAGTTGCAGATAAAGTATCGGCGCAACCATGGCTGTTATGAACGATTACCTGGTAAGTGCCTACAGCTAAGCTATCAAACACATTGCTGTTACCAAATGCACCACCGTTGATTGAATAAGTGAATGGAGCATTTTGAAGGCTGTCTTCAATTACCACAATCTTACCATCGCTAAAGCCAAAGCAGCTTGTTGAATCGGCAAAGATTGAATCAACATCGGCCGGAGCAGAAGGCGGAACGATGAATGCGCCACTAACTGAACAGCCTAATGTATCGGTAATTGTGTAAGCATAGTTTCCTGAAGGCAGGTTGCCAAAGTTACCGCTGTTAGTGGCTGAACCACCAGGTGTGTAGAGATACGTTAGTGCACCACCAGCGCCGCCGGTAGCAACAACTGTTACTGTACCACCACCCGCACATGGATGAGGGATTACTTCGGCAGTATCGGCTATTGGAGCCGCAGCACTAATGCTTTCGCTTGCGCTAACGGTGCAATGATTATTATCTGTAACTGTTACACCCTCGGCAGTGCCGGCAGTAGTAAGGCCGCAAATAACAGCCACTTGAGTAGTTTGACCATTGCTCCAGCTATAAGTAAAGCCAGGTGAACCACCGGTTATAGTTACCGCAGCGGTATCGCAAGCACCAGGGCAAACCATTGGTGCAGCATGAACAGTAGCTGAGTAAGGGCCAGGTTGTGTAATAGTGAATGAATCGGTCAACTGGCAACCACCGGTGCCGTTAACGGTTACGTGGTAAGTACCAGCTATAAGGCCGTTATCGCAATTGGTTGTTGAAGTTCCAGGGCTCCAAGAGTAAGTATAACCACCCAAGCCACCTGCCACTGTAATACAAACGCTACCCGCACTACCTGCGTAGCACAAGTTATTTGTAACGGTAGAATCGATGATAACAAGCGGAGCAGGGGCCGGTAATAAAGTATCGTGGCCAACAACGGTGCAACCGTTATGATCAGTTACTGTTACTCCTTGCGCCAAACCTCCGATTAGTCCTGTATTAGGGTTTGTTACTGAACCATTGGTCCATGAGTATGAGTAAGCAAGGGTTCCGCCTGTAGGTATTACAGCCATTGAACCAAGCGTGTTACATGTTGCCTGAATATTAGTAAAGCCTATTATAGCCAATACCGAAGGTTGAGGAAGCGTATCGCACGAGCTCTTCGTGCAGCCTGCTGCATCGTGAACGGTTAAGCAGTAATTGCCGGTAGGCAAGTTGCTGATAGTAGCTGTAGTGCCACCGTTACTCCATGAGTAAGTATAGCCAGGTGTGCCGCCAGATACAAGGGCAGTTACCGAACCATTGCTTAAACCGAAGCAGGTTGGTTGAATAGAATCGAATGCGATTACAATTGAGTTAGGTGCTGTTGTTACAGTACTTGTTGCAGTTATTGTGCAACCATTAGCATCTGTAATTGTAACAGTATAAGCTCCTGCATTAAGACCACCAACTGAATCTGTAGAGCCAGCGTTGCCAGACCAGCTATAAGTATAGCCTGGTGTTCCGCCAGATACATAAACATCTAATGAACCTTGGTTTACGCAGGTTACCTGAGTCATAATAAGGCTATCGATATGAAGAGCTGTTGGTTGAGTTACAGTATAAGTTGCTGTAGCGGTGCAACCAAGGCTATCAGTAACGGTTACAGTATAGTTACCTGCAGCTAATCCTGTAATAGTTGGAGTATGCGGTTCAGTAGGTGTCCAGCTATATCCCAGGGTACCATTGCCACCGCTTGCATAAACTGTTATACTACCGGTGCTGGCTCCGTTACACAAGTCGTTTACTATATGGTCTGAATCAATTGATACGGTATTAGGTATAACCGGCACTAAATACTCTCCGGTTACGGTACATCCATTATGATCGGTAACAGTTACGTCAACAACGCCTCCTGTAAGACCTCCTACTGAATCAATTACAGATGGATTTCCTGAACTCCATGAGAAGCTGTAAGGTTGCGTTCCACCGGTATCGGTAAGAACTATTGAACCACCTTTGGCACAGGTAACAGGAGTTATAACCGCATTGGCAATACCCAACACATTTGGTTGAGAGATGTTGTACTGCGCGCTGGCAGTGCAACCAAGGCTATCGGTAACAGTAATTGAATAAGTATTAACACCCAAGCCGGTAATTGCGTTTGTTGTTTGGCCACCAGGGCTCCATGAATAGGTAATTGTTCCATGGCCACCACTTGCAAATACAGTAATGTGTCCATCGCTTAAGCCGTTGCACGAAATATTGACAACCTGAGCTGAATCTATTACCACGTTATTCGGCAAGTTAGGTACAACATAGGTTTGTGTAATGCTACAGCCATTGCTATCGGTAACTGTTACTGTAACAGATTGACCACCAGATAAACCACCAATTGAATCAATGGTTGAGTTACCTACAGACCAGCTGTAAGTATATGGTGTTGTGCCACCGGCTACCGTGATAACAATAGTTCCACCAACAGTACAAGTTGCTGCGTGGATATTAGTATCGGTAACTACAAGTGCATTAGGTTGGGTAACTGTGTACGCAGCGCTTGCTGAGCAGCCCAGGCTATCGGTAACTACAACACCGTAAGTGCCTGCAGTTAAACCTGTAACGGTTGAAGTCGTTCCAACGTTAGGGTTCCATGCATAGTGTAAAGAACCGGTTCCACCACTTGCGTATACCGTTATGCTTCCGTTATTGCCACCGTTGCAAGAAACATTAACGATAACATCTGAATCAATAACAACCGTGTTAGGTGCAGAAGGAACTATATAAGTTGCAGTAGCAGTACATCCACGTGAGTCGGTAACTGTTACAGTTATTGGACCGCCTGCAAGGCCGCCCGCTGAATCGGTAACCGAAGAGCTAGATGACCAGCCGTAACCTAATGTTCCTGTTCCGCCGTGAGCGTATACCACTACAGTACCACCAACGGTACAAGTAGCTTCAGTAACTTTCGCTGAATCGATAACTAACAATGGAGGATCGGTAAGCGTAAAGCAAGTGCTTGCAGAACAACCCAAGCTATCGGTTACTGTTACACAGTATTGGCCTGCGCCAAGACCTGTTATAGAAGCACCGGTTAATTGGTTAGTCCATGAGTAAGTAAATGAACCGGTTCCGCCACTGGCAACAACTGTAATGCTACCGTTAGCGGCACCATTACAGGTTATGCTATCAACTATCGAGTTGCCGAAAGTAATAGCCAAAGGCTGAGTGATAGTATAAGTCATGGTTGCAGAGCAGCCTAAAGAATCGGTTGCTGTTACTGTGTATGAACCTGCAGCAAGCGCAGTGTCAGTAGCACCAGCTACGGCACCAGGCCATGTGTAAGTAATCGTTCCGGTACCGCCTGTTGCATTAACAGTGATAACACCGTTGCTATCCCCGTGGCAAGAAGGAGGAGTAATTACCGGTGTGCCGAATGTGATGGCGTTAGGTTGTGTTATTGTGTAAGAAGCAGTTATTGAACAGCCTGCCGAATCAGTAACAGTAACGTTATATGTGCCAATTGAAAGGCCGGTTAATGTATCGCTGGTTGATTGGTTGCCCCATACATAAGTTATTGGGCCACCCAAGCTATCGCTGGCGAAGAGGATAATACTACCGTTGTTTCCGCCATTGCAGCTAACGTTGGTAATTTGTGTGCTATCGATGCTAACTGAGCCAACACCACCTGTGATGGTAAAGCTTGCTGTTGCGCTGCAACCATGCGAATCGGTAACGGTAACGCTTACAGTTCCGGTTGAAGAAACTATAGTGCTATCACCTGTTGAACCGCCGGTCCATGAGTAAGTATATCCAGGAGTTCCGCCTGAAGGAGAGATAACCACTTTACCCGAAGCAGTACAAGTTATTGGTGTAATTACCGGAGTGCCAACGACAACCGGTGTAGGTTGACTAACGCCATAGCAAATACTTGCCGAGCAGCCTACGCTATCGGTTGCTACCACACAGTAAACACCTGCAGTAAGCCCTGTAATTGTATCACCAGTCATGTTGTTAGACCATGAGTAAGTTACAGTTCCGGTTCCGCCTGTGGTGCTAATAATAATACTACCGTCGCTTGCGCCGTTACAAGAGGCGCTATCGATAATTGCATTACCGAAAGTAATAGCTACAGGTTGAATGATGGTGTATGATGCGCTTACTGAACAACCGCCGTTATCGGTAGCAGTAACAGTATATGTGCCCGCAGGCAAGCCTGTGATAGTAGCCGTTGTAGCGCCATTGCTCCATACAAATGTAACAGGGGCGGTTCCGCCGGTTGTTGTAACCGTGATACTACCCGTGCTATCGCCATGGCATGAAGTGTTGATAATAGTATCAGTAGCAAAAGTCAAAGCACCTGCTGCTGTTGGTACTACATATGATGCAGTTATGCTGCAACCATGAGCATCGGTAACAGTGAGCGTATATGTTCCAGCCTGAAGGCCGCCAATAGAATCGGTTGTTTGACCGTTAGACCAATGGTATCCAAGAGGTGCAATACCACCGGTATCGTAAACAACGATTGAACCACCTGCGGTGCAGCTAAAGCTATCGATAACCACAGAGTCGTTAGCAATAGGAGAAGGCTGAGTAATAGTATAGCAAGCACTTGCCGAACAGCCTGACGAATCGGTAACCGTTACACAGTATGTGCCCGGAGCTAATCCGTTAAGGGTATCGGTAGCAGGTTCGGTTGGCGACCATGAGTAGGTGAATGGAACGTTACCACCAATTGCACGAACGATGATACCACCGTTGCTTGACCCGTTGCAGGTAACATTTCTAATTATCGCGCCGCCAAGAGCAACCGGTGGCGGAGCAGTAATGTTAAATGAAGCGCTGATTGAGCAACCACCCGCATCGGTAGCGGTAACACTGTAAGTGCCTGCGCTAAGGCCGGTTAAAGTATCTGTGTTTGGTTCGGTTGGCGACCATGTATAGGTAATAGGTAAAGTACCACCGGTAACACCAACAATAATTGAACCGCCTGCTGTGCAGGTTGCATTTTTAACCTGTGGAGTTACAAACGTAAGGTTGCCGGTAATTTGGATAACGTTTCCGGTACCGGTGCCTGTACATCCGTGGCTATCGGTAACTGTAACGTGATAAGCACCCGGAGATAAACCTGAAATGGTATCAGTTATAGCACCACCCGGGCTCCAGAAGTAATTGTAAGTTGGAGTTCCGCCGGTTACCTGGGCATTTAAGGTACCTAAATTGATAACGGTACAGCTATTGAAAGTATCGTTAGCAACTGTTACGTTAACCTTAGGTGGGTTAACCAACACTACAGTATCGTACTTAGTACAACCTGTAGAAGTAGTTACGTGGAATATATAAGTGCCGGCAGGTATACCAACCAAAGATGTTTGGTTTGCACCACCCGGGCTCCAGCCAAATGAAGTTACAGTGCCGGTATCATGGTAAGATGCGTAAACAGCACCGGTGCTATCGCCAAAGCAACGTGGGTTGTGTGTAGAGTCAATACTTACAGTAAGGCTGCCACCCGGTGTAACGTAAACACTATCGCCTACGGTAACCTGGTTGTTAGCACAATCTGTATAAGTTGCCTGAACGGTATAGGTAGTTGGAACTGTAGGGCACACGCGGATAGTATCTGTAGTGCCTATCAGGTTGCCGCCCTGGTACCATGCAATGGTAAAGTTAGGCGCGCCAGCCGGAGTAAATCTCCATGCATCGTTGGCCGCGGTCCACCGTCCACTATTTCTTCCGGGCACGGTAAGGAAAGGATTACCGGTAGGGCTTGGGCCGGTAATACCTTCAATGGCATTTCCACCATTCCAGTAAGTACCACCGCTAACATCGGTACAAACAACGTCTTTTCTCTTAATATAAATATCTATAGCGTTGGTGGTTTCATAAAGCACCACCATTTGTGTTTGGTGCAAGGTTGTAGAACAATATCCGTTATCAACGCTACCCGAATCGCCAAACATTGGCACATCATCCCATGATACTTCAAATTTTCTGCATGGCGCAGTTCCTGTTATATTATAATAGATGTTACCATGGTAAGTAGGGTCCATATCCTGCCAAGGGCACATGATAACGTTGCGTTGGTCGGCCTGTGTAGTATTAGGCAGCGGACCAGGTATACTCCAGTTTTCGAATGCGTTGGCATTAGCCGTATTGAAGGAAACCTCGCCGTTTGAGCCAACCAAAATCTGGTTGTGGGCATTGCCCCAGAAACAGAAAGTAAATGGCAGGTTAATGATGCCAGACCACAAGTCATCAGTTGCAACCAATATCGGGGTACCGGTATTGTAAGCAAAAGGAGGATTGTAAGGTATTGCTGCAACTGTATAGGTGTTGGTTTGTGCTGCACTAAATACAGAAGCACTTAAGTTAGTACAAGTTTGAGAACAAGGTATTACAACGTTATTATTTGCAGGAATAACCTCAGGGCAACCGCAATCGGTATGGCCTACTATATAGTATGCCGTTGCGCTACATCCGTTTGCATCGGTAACCGTTAAAGTATAGCCACCTGCT
>Ga0206832_10040_pt1 | contig 31342 bp, 47 predicted proteins | sample Alteio_BWOrgCont_74_FD_152896 | JGI IMG/M metagenome (GOLD analysis project Ga0206832, IMG submission 152896) | Enriched cells from forest soil in Barre Woods Harvard Forest LTER site, Petersham, Massachusetts, United States -... | ecosystem: Environmental > Terrestrial > Soil > Temperate forest >... | reverse complement strand
ACGGTTGAGCCGCCAATGGTAAACGTATGCTGTCCTAAATCCGTTTTGTTAGGGCCGAATTTTTCGTTTGCGGTAACGGGGCTGGCACCTGTGCCTCCCCACATTTGGTTAAACTGTGCAGTATAAGCCTGCGCCAGGGGTTGGTCCTGAAAAATAATGATATTGTTTACATCAGAATCTATCTGCTCCTGCGACCAATCGGCCGAGCCTGTCCAAACTATTGGATCATTTACGTTGCTTGAATTGGCATCAATAATTACGAATTTATTGTGCATGATTCCGTAAGAACTAGTTGTTGGACTGGCCAGAGTTTTAATTCCGCTGTTAAGCGAGGTAAGTGCCGAATTGGGCGAACTACCGTTGTAAATCCACCTAACAACCACCCCGCGGGAATAAGCGCTGTTTATTGCTGTTGCGATATTAGCTACGGACGCATATGATAAATAGTCGTATTGCGCCACATCGATGGTGTATTTGGCGCGATCGATGTAAGCCGCCAGTGTGTCACTCATAGTTTCGTTTAAAAATACGGCAGGGTAGTTAGTTGCCAGCGCATTATCTACCGGGCGGTTAAAGTATATTTTGATTTTGCCATTGGCGTATTGACCCGATGTGTGAATTGAGATGATGGTTAGAAATATGTAGATAGCTTTCTTCATGCCTTAATTTTTTGGGACTGTGAATATAGTAACCCCGCCAAATCAGTTTGTTAAAAGGTTATGGGATTGTTAAATAAAACCTGTTTTAAAGTAAAGCTAAGGTAGGTGTCAGAACGCACTCGGAGGAGCAAGCAGTAATAAGCCCGGGTATTGGTTGTTGAAAATTGATCAGCTTGGTGAGCAGATTTAAAAGATACTGTTTGGCCCGTAAATCGTGGCTCCAATAAAGATTATGTTATTCTGGACACACGAAATTGGTAAAGGGTCATAATTGTGGATTATGCTGTATTGACCTACAAGCGATTAGGTGTTTTTAGTAACAACAGCGGAATTCCGTTGTTGTTTTGAATCCTTTTGAGTACGTTAGCCCGAGATTTGATATTTTCTATTTCCTGTTCACCCACTCACCCATATCTGCTGCCTGACACGCAGTAAGTAGTTTGTAATTTAATTATTGCACAAAAAGCACTTAACACCAAAGTGGCGCAAGGCATTAGGTTATTTCTCCACAGTGTGTTTTAGTTACATGTTGATGGGTGCATTCCGTAAATTATTAACTAAAAAAACAATTTAACAAGGTAATTAATATCAGGGTACTGAGTGTAAAATGCATTGCGACTTACCGGCGATGGGATAATTTATTATGGCAAAAACTTTGAGTTTAAGAACTTTTTCTGACCCCCGCGGCAACTTAAGTGTTATTGAGGATTTTGAGATTCCATTTAAGATAAAAAGGCTGTTTTATATATATGGCGTTGATGGATCGCAAAGAGCCGGACACAGGCATAAAAGCACCTTCATGGCCCTGATAAGCTTAAAGGGAGGGTTCAGCGCATATACAAATAACGGTGCAGAAATCAACACGTTCAGAATTGATAATCCCAATAGCTGCCTGATACTTGAACCGGAGGACTGGCACAAGTTATATGACTTTGACAGTGATACGATATTACTGGTATGCGCATCTGAGTATTTTAATGAGGACGATTATGTTTTTGAAGAATATAAATAACATAAGTGAAATTATCTGTTATAATACCAGTGTTCAACGCCGAAAGGACAATTAAGGAGCTTGTAGATCGCTTATTTATTGACCTGGCCGGTATTGATTTTGAGGTGATATTAGTGAACGACGGCAGCAAGGACAAAAGCGAAACAATATGCGCGGCGCTGGCTGAAAACATTAAGCAAGTAAAATTTATTTCGCTGAGAAGAAATTTTGGCGAGCATAATGCGGTTTTGTGCGGCTTGAATTTTGCCTGCGGCGAATTTTCAGTAATAATGGACGATGATTTTCAAAACCCGCCTGCCGAAGTGCCCAGGTTGCTGAAGGAAATAGAGAAGGGGTTCGATGTGGTTTATGCAAAATATAATGTAAAAAGGCACAACCTTTTCCGTAACCTGGCAAGCCGCATCAATAATTCAGTTGCCAATTTGTTGATGGATAAGCCCGGGGATTTGTACCTGTCAAGCTTTAAGATAATACGCGGAGAAGTAGTAGCCGAAATTATAAAATACACAGGACCTTTTCCCTATATCGATGGTATGATCATTCGTGTAACGGATAATATAGGAACGGTGAGTGTAAACCATGCAGAAAGACTAAGTGGAAAATCAAATTACACGCTGCAAAAACTGTTTTCGCTTTACCTCAACATGTTTATCAATTTTTCGATTAAACCACTCAGGATTTTTACCATTAGTGGCACAATTATTTTTATGGCAGGCATTTTTATGACGGCTTATTTTATTGGCTCAAAGTTACTGTTTTGGGAAATTCCCGGGTGGACATCAACCATATCAGTCATTCTAATGTTTTCGGGTTTTCAAATTATTTTTTTAGGGTTATTGGGTGAGTATATGGGGAAACAATACATGGACCAAAACAAGACCCCACAATGGGTTATTAAAAAGAAATATGTATAAGGCCGAAGTGACCCGGCATGAAAAGTAATAAAGCAGGCTAATTTATTTGAAGGCTATGGGGAAAAAGAGAAATAAGGCGCAAAGCTCAAAAGAAATTGTACCTAAAGCATTAGGCCCGAAAAGCCGTGAAAAATGGATCAATATTATGGCCCCATTGGCTATAATCGTTTGTACCAGTGCCGTTTTTTCGAAAGTCGTTGATCATTTGTTTGTAAACTGGGACGATATAAGTTACATAACCCAGAACCTGTTAATACGCGATTTTTCGGCTGCGGGAATTGCTAAAATACTTACAACGCCCGTAATAGGCATGTATAACCCGCTACCCTTTTTGATATATGCCGCCGAGTATAAATTTTGGGAACTTAATCCCGTGCCTTATATGCTCAGTAATGTATTGTTCCATCTTTTAGCAGTACTTGCGTTGTATAGATTTATTTACAGGCTAACCGGTAAATACGAAACTGCTAGCATAGTTGCTGTGCTTTTTGCTTGTCATCCCATGCACGTTGAGGTAGTGGCTTGGGCCTCTGAAACAAAAACCTCGTTATTTGTCATATTCTATTTTTTGGCGCTAGGTGAGTATTTAAAATACGCATCTGATGGTTACAAGCCCCGGTATTTGTTTTATGCTACCATTCTCTTCATTATCTCGGCTCTTTCAAAACCCGAGGCGGTTACACTGGCGCCGATGCTGGTTCTATTGGATTATTACCTTGGCCGCAAATGGGATGGGAGATTACTGCTGGAAAAGATTCCGTTTTTTATCATCGGGTTATTTTTTGGAATACTTACTTTTTACACCCACATACAAGCCGACGACGATATCTTTCAAATAAGCCGTAATTACTCGTTTATTAATAATCTGCTTGTTTCTAATTATTCAATCGCATTTTATATCGAAAAATTATTATTTCCAATAGGCCTTTGCGCTATTTATCCCTATCCCGATAACACCACCTGGTTGCCTGTGCAATATTACCTGGCGCTTCCGGTTATTCCGTTTATTGCCTGGCTGGTTTACAAATCAGGCAAATTCAGGAAGGAAATGATATTCGGCGTTTTATTTTTTTTGATATCCATATCAGTGCTATTGCGGCTGGTTCCCTCCGGTTTTTTTGGAATAGCAAATAGGTATAGTTATCTTTCATATACCGGTTTTTTCTTTATTATGGGGCAGTTTTATGTATACATTAAAGAAGGGAAACTTGGTTATGCCTCGGGTTATAAAAAATATATGCAGGTATCACTCGGTATTTACATTGCGTTTTGTTTGTTCCGATGCAATAAACGTATAGACGTTTGGCAAAACAGCGTTACCCTGTTTACGGATGTAATTAATATGCAACCTAAATTTGCAATTGGTTACGATATGCGGTCAAGCGCCAAGTACCAGTTTGGTGATATGGCCGGTGCAATACAAGATGTTTCGAAGGCAATTGAGCTTGATAGCACCTGTGTAAGATCCTACAATAACCGCACGGCTTATAAATGGCTAGTGAAAGATTACGATGGCGCTTTTAGGGATTGTGCAAAGGCATTATCATTAGACGCTAACTCGGTTGCAGCTTATGTTAACCGGAGCAGCCTTAATGCGTCTTTAGGGCGTTGGCACGAGGCAATGACCGATGATAGTATTTGCATAAAACTAAACCCCAAAGAAGCCGGCGCATATTATAATATGGCCCTGGTAAAAATGGCGCTGTATGATACAGCCAGTGCAGTAGTTTATATGAAAACGGCCGACGAGCTTGGTTATCCGAGAGACCGGAATTTTCTTTTTGTCAGTAAATAAATCAGGCGGTTGCCGGCCGAGATTATGACCTTATTACCGTATAAAACAAAAGCAGCGCATTGAAACCCAATGCGCTGCTTTTGTTGATTGTGACCCGGACTGGATTCGAACTATTTTAAATTTTCCCTGCAGCCAGAGCGTATTATTTACGCCCGTGCCCCCACTAGTGCACGTTTCCGGTTTATCGGAACAACTAATGCACTGGCTAAAGTGGAAGCCTTAGGAAAATTTCCGGCCGGTTTTGCTACCGCTGCACCTGTCAACTTCTCAACAAGTGCCCATAATCTTTCATTCTCTGCTTTCATGCGGTTGTAGGCCTCGTCCTTCCAGGCTCCATCGCTGATGTCGGTTCTGATCGGGATAACAATTCCTTTCGGTTCTGTCCCATCACCATTCAGCAGCCACTTTTTTTCAACCTTAAAATATTTACATACCGCCTCAATGAATTCAGGTGAGCCTTTGCCCGATTTTTCTACTGAGGAAATGTAAGCCCGAGTTACGTTCAGGTGAGGGGCTAAATCATCCTGTTTTAAGGCGTCCCGAGTCCGAAGAGCCTTAAGTCTGTCGCCAAAATGAGCCATAGTGTTGATTTAATGTTAGTAAATGTTACTTACAATCGCTTGCATGAAAGTAAATGTTAGTTTACGTTTGCATCATGCTACTACGAATATAGTAAATGTTTGTAGCAAGCAGGAAAACTTTAGTTAAAAAGTACAATATATGGCTAAGCTTAAAACAAACCTCAGGGTAGACCCCAATGCAGAGTTTAAAAAACGGGTAATTGCCGCTAAGAGCAAACCAAGCTTCCCGTACAATTACCGGGCCATCATTTTAAAGCATTACCCCGAGTATAACAATGCCGAGGGCAAAAAGCACATCAGCAACGTAATGGTTGGCTCTTCGCCTGATTATAAGCTTACTGAAATTATTGAGGCCATTGCTGCAGGGAAGTTGACACTTACTGCCAAACCGGTCGAGCACGAAGTAATTGAGCATTAATAAAGTTTTTCCGCTGAATTCAATTCTTGGCAGAGGAGAATGGAAGCGGACGAAAGAGCGGGCAGTGAACGTCAGGTCCCCTGCCCTGCTTCTTTCGAAATCAATAAATGAATTGTCAGCAAAACGGAGGCACGAGGGCGGTAATACTGCCGCCCTCGCTTAAGAAACCCAAAACCCAAAGCATGAATACCGTTACAAAGGAAAAACTCAAACCCGGTCATCTGAACGATGGCACACAGCTTGAACCCGGACAGAAAATTTTCTGCGACCCCGAATATCAATGGGACGATTTCGACGCAGGTAAAACCCCAAAATTGAAAATACCGGCTAACGTGCTTGATGTAAAAAGTTCTATCGCCAAGGTTGAAATCATTGATGAGGTGCACAACAGCAAACGCAAATTTACAAACACCGATTTATACGGATGCACTACATGGGTTTTGCTTCACACCGTAACCCGCGAGGCATGAACACAACATTGCTGCTAATCATTTTTGGGTTATCGCTGGTAGGCCTGCTTAAATACGGCACCGTTGTGTATCGCATGCACAACATCGGCCCGCAGGTGTTTCAAAGCCTGCACTTTCCTAAAATGAGCAGTGAGGATTTCTCGTACTATTTCATTTTTCATTGGGTGTTCACTGTTATCTGCGCGGTTGGCGTTGCAGTGTCGGCACTGGTTTATATAAAGTGTTTTGTTTCTGTGATGTAGATAAAGTTTACCACCCCGGGCGTTTCATGGGTGAGCGTCCGGGGACCGGTAAGCGGATTGATTGTAAATTCTTAACCATGCATACAGAATTAGTCATTACTGTTGACACAGACCTAACAGGCAATTACCTGGTTGACCGGTACCGCATAGCCGAATTGCGTTGGCGCTACTGGAGCCATCGCAACCCCGAAGGCAATTTGGTAGCCCGAAGGCAAATGACCAACTGCCAGTTACTGATGCAAAAAATTTGGGAAGAACTGGAGCGCCGAGCCGAGCAGTTCCCTACGGCTGCGCTGATGCTGCTAATCGAAACCGGTAACTCATTTTCCATGAACCTAAACCCAAGGCCATGAAAAACACGCAAACCCTCTTATTTCTTGCACAGATTGACCCGCTACGCAACGTGCCGCTTTCCGACATCCAGGGCATTGAGAAGGTTGGCGACTTCCTGAAAATAAAAGTGATTAACCGGATGGCCAGGGGAGCCGCATTGAAGACTGCAAAGCCACGGAGTACGTGATGAATCAAATTCGTGAATTCGGTTTAGAATATAGCGAGGTATGAAAAAGCAAAAAGACATCACAACGCTACAGGCGGAACTGGAGCAGGCCGAGAAGAAATATCTTAAGCAGCCCAACAGCCCGTATTTAATGGACCAGGTGCGCAAAACAAAAAGAGCGCTTGATAAAAGGCTATTCGTACATCTGGCGCAGAAAGAAGTTGCTACTCCCCCCAAAGACATTGCACCGCTAAAATTGTTTGTAGTGGTTGTTGGCACCGACCCGCTCAAGTATCGCATTAAAGAGGCCTTTATCCGAAAGTTCGGCAGTGAGCAGGCTGTGAAGGTAGCCAAGGAGAAAATGCCCGGTATACCGGCAAGCACTATCGAGTATCACATGAACATCCGCATGAGTGAGCAGGCAATTATCAGCGACGCCAAACTGCTGCGCTACGCCGAATACACCGGTTTGCAAATTGATTACCTGAAAGCCGATTACATGTACCATTTATCTCAAACCAAAAAGCTACCGGCATGATATTTTACGGAGCAGCCTACCTGTTTTTTTACGCCTTTGGTGCGATGATTCTATTTAATGCCTGGGATGTAATTATTGATGAAACCGTGTCCAACATCCGTCAGACCGACGTTGCCAGGCACATCAACATGCAGAAGCTCAACAAAATTATGGTGTGCCTCACATTGGTGTTATCACCACTGCTATTTCCTGTCGTGTCGGTCAAAGCAATTTTCATAATCCTGTTTGAAGAATAAAACCTCAACCCATGCAAAAACTAATCCTTGTAAAACACCCCCCCCCACCCGGCATACAGTTTAAACTACTGCCCGATTTCTATTTGGGCATCCGTGTGCACTACTGCAAAGCGTGTGGCGGCAGCGTTCATTTTTTGCTGTTGTTTTTCGAGATACATATCCCCATCATCCGAAAACCGGTTGAGAGTTACGAACTGGTTGATATGACACCCGAGGAAGAACAGAAAACGCGGGACTATATCGCCAAAATGAATAAGGAGTTCCCCATAATAAACAAGTAATTTCTTTCAACCCAAAACCCAAAACCATGTATTTCAAAATCCTACCGGGCACAAAGGCCTTTAACCGAATTCAAAAAGTCCGTAACTGTCAAATCATTGCAAGAGATATGGCAATAGAAATTGTCAAAGAGGTTGGCGCTAAAACATGGCTACTCCCTTATGATAGTATTGGCGGCGGCATCGCTGCATTTCAAATGGATAAATGCCCCGATGGGTGGAAACGCGCCGGAGGCTCTGATATCAAAAACGGTTACTTCCCCAAGGCCTCTCCTCAAAACAAAGAGTTGCTGGCACGAATTAAGGCACTTCCAACAATTAAGCTTTCCGACTATGCGAATGCTCTCAATTACGAGCCACAGTCTCGGGGCAGAGAACTTTCACTCTGTCCAGGTATCCAGTTCAAAAATAAATTTCTTCTAATTGATGCTCTGGTTGAAAACTACAAGCCCCTTCCCGGCATGATTGAAATTACCGAAAGCGAATACCGCAAGTTATCAGCCTCAAAATAACCCCAACCGGCGCAACATCCAACAATGTCAACCGAGCACCAAAAAATAAAGGTTAAGCTGCTTAAAAAGCTGTCCCTTGCTATGCACATAGAAGGCAAGGAGCAGCGCCGTTTATTTAAGCTGTTGGAAACTCTGTGTTTTATCAAAGCACTTTGGGTGGATGAGCCGTATCGTGATTTCCCGGCATCGCAGCAAGAACTTGCTACCGTCTCCGGAAGAAGCACCAAAACCATTGACCGGAGAATTGAAGCCCTGGAAGAGCAGGGATGGCTTAAGCGCCGCAGTAAATTCAGTTACGACCCCATCAGTTGGGATGAACTGCGCGAGAAGTATAAAATCCAGCACACCCATTTTTATTACATCGAAACCGTACCGGGTGTTCACCTGGAGCATATCATTGATTCAAAACAAGATCAGGAAAAATTAGAACAGTGCGAATACGCCTATCACAATCGCATTAAGCATAACCCGGCGCTAAAGGAAATTATTGAAACGGTGGCCAACGATGCACATATCGCATCCCGTGTGGCAAACCATCAGTTGCAATGTTTCAAGTTTCAGGAATTGCTTTATGATAGTGACCAGCGCTACGCACTCAATTTACACTACACCGATAAGGAAGATAAGTTGCTCAACGCCGATTTCGCCCTCAATTACCGCAGTTGGAGCCGGTTGAAGGGTTACGGCAGCAAAGGCGGCTATGCTTACCATAAACGGCAGCAGGAGCGCCGTGGGCTTATTACAATTACCAAGCGGGTGGAAGACTTACCGCCTACACCACCGGGACCCACAACGCGTGAAGAGCGTTATTATACCCGCCTGGGCTTTGTGCAATTCAATAAGTTCTTGCAGCTGCCGCAATTAATACAGCCCGACCTTATCCGTGTGTTACCACTCAAAGGCCTACAGGAGCGCAACGAGCGCATAATGCAGGTTGCCCATTTAGTACCGGCCAGAGCAGTTAATCCGGTACGCCGCGAATGGGTATTAAAGTCATGGCAAACCAAAAAAGCAAAACAGAATGAAGAGAAAACAGCAGCGTAGGGCGGTGCCTCGGTTGGCGCCTAAAGCCCTTCGGACAAAATTTGAATTTACATAGACGGTCTTTGGCTAATTAAAACTCAGTTTCTCAGTCTTATCAGCTTCTAAAATCAGTGATTCAGATACTCAGATAATCAGAATATCTGTCCGTTGAAAAAAAACTCAAAAACTTAACTAAACCCTGTAAAATGCCCGAAGAAATCAGCATAGCACCCATCAAGAAGAAGCAATACGACCGCTTCACCCTTGTGATTTATTACACCTACGCCGCCCGGAAGAAAAACGGCGGTGTTGAGAAGGAAACCAAGCGGGCCGATATTACTACCCTCCAGTTCGAAAACAGGGGCATCCCTACCAAAAACCAACATCCGTTGGCTATCCTCACAAAGCTTTACGTCGAGTTAAAACCGCTGCTACACTCGGCATTTTTCTACGATAACTACCAGCGGAAAGGCAAACAACAGGTTTGCAAAATTGTAATTGACAAAGGCCGTGAAGGTGACTACGGCGACCGGCGCAGCGAGTACTACGACCTGCAAACCGGTGCACCGCTTGATTGCCCGCTGAATTCTCCAGACCATCCAAATTTTAACGCATGAAACTGCAACTGAATAAGCAGGTAATTATCAGCCTCGAAAACCTTTGCTCCTGGTATCACCGTGTGGTGTTCGATACCGACCTGATGAACGCCGTAATGGCGCAGGAGTTGCACCGGTTAAGGTTGCAAGCCAAAAGTAAATTAGGATGTGTGTCAAAGGCAACCCTCGACATCAGCTACGCACAATGCCAGTGCCTCATTTTACTATGCGACTCGCTGAAAGACTTTAACGGTCCCCCGCAAATAGTAAAAGAGTATGTAATCAATCCTATTCTCAAATCACTTTTAGAACCGGTTACACAGGCATAGGAGCATGAAGCGCCAACCCACCTACATAGAATTGTTTGCCGGTTGCGGCGGCTTTAGCCTTGGCATGATGAGAGCCGGGCTAAAATGCCTTGCTGCTATGGAAATTGATTGGGCAGCTTCCTACACTTTCTGGCATAACCTGTGTTTAAAAGGCTGGTCCCACTTTTTGGTGAACCCTGATGATGAGCGAAACGCTAAACACCTGGACAAGATTAAGGCCAATAGTGAAACTGCGAATGTATTGTTTGAGATACCCGGTGATGACTGGCTGAGTGCAGAGGAAATTTCCCCTTGCCTCAACCTGTTTTGCATGGATATAAACCAAATTGAACCGGAACAGTTCTGCGAAATCGGAGGCTTTAAACCCGAGGATGTTGACATTGTATGCGGTGGACCGCCCTGCCAGGGTTTTAGCACGGCCAACAGTAACCGGAGCATGAATGACAACCGGAATACACTGCCGTTCCGTTTCCTGCACTACGTCCATAAAATTCAACCTAAAGTTTTCCTGATGGAGAATGTGCCGGGTATGCTTACACTCGGTAAAAAGAAAAATGAGAAGTACGGCCCGTTTCCTCAATGGATAAAAGAGACTGCTGAAAAATTCGGCTACCACTGCGAATGGGAGATACACAACGCCATGCACTACGGCGTTCCACAAACCCGGAGACGTGTAGTTTTTGTGGGCATCCGTCAGGACTTGTACGACCAGGGTGTGCGTTACACGATGCCGGAAAAAACGCACACCTATAGCTATTTCGACTATATCGAAAAGGGTTTACCACTGCCGGAGAACACAGAACCGTACGTTACAGTTGCAGAGGCCATCGGCGATTTATCCGATATGGAACTACAGGCAGAGCAAAGCGCTGATAACCTTATTTACGAGGACGGCCGTTTCTTCATGCCAAGCAAAAAGGGTATTCTGATGCCTGCCGGTTACGACGGTCGCGGCATGGAGCAATTAGCCGATAGTAAACACCCCGGTCATTATTTCCACTGTCCCAACTGCTATAAAATAAATATCAAAGTTCGGAAGCGCTGCCACTATTGCAGCCACAGTTTTTCACCAATCATTCTTTTAAACGATTACACCATGGCTAAAGCTAAAACAACAGTCAATGACAAGGCCCATTTTGAATACTTACCAGGCATCTACACGGTAATAGAAGATTGGAACGATACTATTTGGAAAAAAGGAAAGCAACTCGAAATGACCGAGTTTGACCCACGGAAAAAATATTACCTGTGGAGTCATATAGGCACCGGCGGCACCGGTGGAATACCAAAAGAGATATTTGAAAAACACTTCCGTCCAGCATTGGAAGCGGCGAAGGTATTGGAACCCAAAACCAAAAAGCAGAATAAAAAAATTCCCGATGTTACCGTAGTCCCCATCAATAACGACGAAGTTATTGTTATCTCACGCAAAACAAAAAGTAGAAGCGAATACCCAACTTTCCCCTTTGTATTTTCCTCAGGTAAAGGCCTTACTGCTTATTTTTCTGGCTTACAAGGGTCCGAGAAGAACAACCCGCGCGAAATTGAAATAGGAACTGAGATAGAATGCTTTGATTGGCATGAACACAACAACAGCGAGCTTTCATACTATGGTTGCCGGATAATTAAGAGTAATGAGTATTGCCAAATACCGGCCTCCATAATTCACAAATGGTTCCCAGAGTTAAAGCAGCATATCAGTCGTAAACCTGAAGTGCAGCCCGAACCAACTACCGAGGCCTTGGTTGCAGGTATCTATCATTGCGAACAACCCTATGTCGGTTTTACCGGTGGTATAATATCGGCCGATAGCGAAATTATTTTAATCGAGCACTGGCAAGACCTCAAAATATGCCTGTGCGAGTTCCCCGATGATCATAAACGGCTGCAAATTAAAGAGGCTGAATTTAGAGAGAACTGGAAACTCAAAATTGCAGGCCTCCACCCCACACCATCCATGCCACTACCAACCCTTGATACCGGTGTGTTGTGGGAGGCTATACCTCAAATGCCTGTTTTCATTGAGGAAAACGAGGCTATAAATCCCCTAACCGGAACAGAGATTTTGGAGCCTGAAACGGCCGTTGTGATCGTGCAGCCCGAAAACTCTACCCCGGCCAGACCCAACGCCGAAAGTTACCCCGGTAACAAGCATAGCGCCGGTGTGCCTCAGAGGCTCATTAATCAAATTCCGGTGCACGATGTAAGAATATCCGGCTTTGGCGGTAAGTGCGCTGTAATGAGCTATATGGTGCCCGCAATCAGCAATTTTGTGGTGGATGTAAACCTCGATGCCCTGCGCGAATACTGGAAAGCCTTTCCGCACGTAAAAACTGAACGGGCTGATTTCTTGACCTGGATAAAGCAATTCACTTTCAGCAAACAGACCGGTCCGCGCTATTTTATTTACCTCGACCCTCCGTATTTGTTTAGCAGCCGCCGCTCGGGAGCCATCATTTACGACCATGAAATGACCGACGAGCAACACGCCGATTTAATCAAGTGGGCTATCGAAACTACCAACATGAGCAACGTAATGATTGCAATTTCTCATTACCCCTGCCCTGAGTATGACCAGCTGCTAAAACACGGTTGGCGAAAACTTACTTACCAGGTTGCAACGCACATGGGCACCCGTGATGAATCGCTTTACATGAATTACCCCGAGCCTGCGGAGCTACACGACTATTCTTTCTTCGGAGATAACAAAATTACGCGGCAGGCATTTAAGCGCCGGGTAACAAAGCTGGTTACCAAGTTTCAGGAAATAGAAACGCAGGAACGTGCCGGCCTGCTTCGCGCTTTAGCTGCGCAGTTCAATATTTCTACCCCCCCCCCATTTACAAACGAAAATGAAGTAGCTGTATGAGTAAAGAAAATTGGACCCGTACCAATCCTGTTACCATCACTCTCCAGCGCAGTGAAAAACATGGCTGGTGGGCAGTTATTGAGCAAACCGAAAACGGTTATAAGTTCACCATCGGCACCGGTAAACGCCGGTACTTTTCTGATTATCCGTACATCGAACTTTCACAGGCAAAATACCAGGCTCTCCACTGGATAAACTGGATTGCAGAAACCGAGATACGGTTGGCATCGTGCAGCCGTCCGTGTAGCCCGGGTGATTTTAAAGATGGCAAATGCAAGTGTGATAGAGAAGCTGAGGGAGTTACCCATGCTGCGCAAGGGTCGGGCTTTCCGGTCGCAGGAGCTCCCTGCAATCCCTAACTCAAACAGCCGCCAGCGCCGTGTGGTGCCTGCATAGCTGATGTGTGGGTGTAATTTGGCTTATGCAAAGAAAGGCATTGCGGGGAGGAGCAGTAAAGGTCGCGGCAAGTTTGCAATAAAAAATTTTCGGGGTATGGTATGCAACTTTCCTGCACAACGCTCCGGGTTCATTACGCTACGCTCATTCTGGTGCCCTGCATTCCGCTCCGCTAATTCACCCTTCACTTATGTTCCGGAAAGATGCATGCGCTGTTTTGAATAAATTTTTTTAATGCAAAACCTTGACAGCCCCTCCCCGCAACACCTGAAAGGCTGCATAAGCCAAATACACCCACCGCCCTCACCCGCATTGGCTGAAAACATCAGCTATGCAAACACCACACATCCAAACTTTCAACGGCCAACCGGTAGGCCCAAACACGTTTTACGCACTCTGTAAAGGTGAAAACGCCGGTAAACCTCTTTTGCAGCCCTGCCCTAACTGCTTCACGGTAACGTGCAGTAGTGAACTTGAACGGGATTACTACTACTGGCTCACATGGGGCCTGTGGAAGGGCAAAACATTCAGGTACTACCTTACCGGTTCGGTTATCCCTTTCATTCGTATATCGGACTATAAAGCGGTAATTGACAGCCGCGGACTCGGTAAGGTAGAGAACCCCGAGCAGTTAACCCGTGCCATCCAAACCATGCGCGACCTCGAAGCCCTGGAAGCTGCCACGCTGCAAAAACTGTTACTCGTTAAACAGATGCGCGTTGCAGTTTATGACAAATTACTAAAGCGCTCCGTGTAGGGGCGTTTTTTACATGTAACTTTTCTGTATGCGGTGCCGTAATAATCACCCATGCAGAAAAATCTATACATTGATGCTGAGTGGTTCCCCAATCAGGAGATATTCTTAATTGGCTACGCACGGGAAGACGGTATTGTTCAACAGATGTACAGCCGCAGTTTACACGCCCGTGGCTTCAAGAAGCTGTTGAACGATACCACCGGTCACATTTATTTCTACGGCCCTGATATTGGCCTGTGCGAGAATCATTTTGAAATGGACATCCGCAACAACTTCGACTGTATTAACCTGCTGCGCATTACCCGGTATTGTATGCCCAACGCCAAAAGCTGGAAACTGGAGCACATGGAGAAGGTGTTCGGTTGCACCCGCAATGTTGCCAAGTACAAAAAGAGCATCTTTCAGATTTACGACGACTGGAAGGACCCGAAATACCGGGAGCGCGTGTTACAATACAACGTTGACGACGTGCGTAATCTTGTATTGGTTAAACAGCGTTTATTTAAGCGCTACGATATTTCAAAAGAGTATCTCAACAGCATAATCATGCGCTGAAAATTGCCATTATTGCGGATTGCCCTAATACCTTTGCGGATTGCCCTAACGCTACCCATTGCACACCCCGTTTAAGCGGTTGAAATTTGCGGTGTGGGAAATACAGGTGCACCGTATACCGAAGAAACCTCTGCTAATCCGTTGAGAAACGATTTGCAGGAAGAGCGTGTTAAGCACCAAGCGGAAACCGCCAACCGCAATCCGTTGAAGGATGATTTAAACGAAGAGCGGATTGAAGTTGAGGTTACCAAAACCCCGCAGCCCGAACCGACTACCCAACAAAACAGCTCCCAAAGCAAGCCATCCGGCAGCAACGGTCCCGAAGCAAGACCGGAAGCCGAACCAAAGAAGGAAATTGACTGGAGCAAACAGAGCCGCCGCATTGTTGAGATGTGGGACAAGGGCGCTAGCCGGTTCTTAAAATGGTTAGCCAAGGATGAAAACCGCAAAAGGTGGGAGTTAACCGATGATGACATAGCCGACATCATGTACTGGCTCCCGGATGTTGCACAGCAGCATAAATTATCCGTTGACAATCCGATTTGGGGCCTTCTTTACACCGTTGGAATTATTTACGGGGAAAAAGGTTACGAGGCCTATAGCCTTCGCCAGGAGCGCGAGGCCAACCCTGTTTACCAGCGCAATTACTCACAGGCAAATCCTACCCGCCAACCTTCCGGTGAAATGAGTCAGGATGAAATGGAGCGCATTTGGGAAATGGTGCAGAAGCGTAAAAGAGACGTTTATAATGTGCCGGAACCCGAGGTGGTTTATGAAGTAGTAGACGGCCAAACTATACGCCGCGAAACTAAGTCGCGGAATGAAGAAAGCGACACCCCAAGCTACGATTTTGACCTTAGAAGCCAGATAAACCGCAATAAACAACGGCAGAATGGCAATGAACAGCCGATTACACGCCAAAATTCAACAGGCGATGGAAATTTAAACGGCAACCAAAACCAAAATTCAACGAGTGATGAAATACTTTTTCAACCTACTGCACGTCCGGGAATTGCCAAGGATGAAAACGGTAGGGAAGAAGCCTATACTGAACTGAAAGAAGACAAACGCGGGCGCCCGACTGAAATTACGCGGTGCCGGTTTACGCGCAAACTCTTTGAAAGGTTTGTAGGCTCCGACAAGGTGTTTATCAATCATGAAGCCAAAAACCGGTACAACTACCTTAAGCGCCTGGAGCGCGAAAAGAAGGTACCAAAAGACGGCTGGCCACCCGGTTGGCAGTTCGACCCGTAGGCCTGAGTAGTTGGAATTGTATTCGTTCATTTTTAAAGTAGTGTCGTGGCAACTAAAAAGCACAAAACAGGATGTATCATTTGTGGGAAGGACAGGGACCTTCGGTTTGGTTGGTGTCACTCATGTTTCACAAAAGCACAGAGTAAAAGAAAGTCAAAAAAAGGGAAGAATGCGCGAACCAGATAACATTGCAATGTTCGGATTTACCGGTGTAGGTAAAACTAAATTCGCTATGGATTGTATCGAAGGGCAAAGCGCTATTTGCCTGAGCAATGCACCACGCGACAGGAGTTTTATTGACATACCCCTTATTGCCAGTGATAAGGTAGGCACCGTGGTAGGTGATGGCAAAATATACAAGGTGCACGAGCCTTTTAATTTGTTGAAGGCCATCGAAAACATAAGCAACCTGTATTACAATGGCAATGTGCTTTACGATGATTTGCGCAGTGTGCTTAAAGGTAATCTTGCCGGTTCGGTTGAAACCATGATCGGGCAGGTAAGGCATAACGGCAGCGACCAGTTTTTTAGCTTTTGGAACCTTAACCACATACCGCCTTTCCTGTGCGATATGACCAGCAAAGTAGTATTGTTCAAAACCGGTGAAACCGATATGCGCGGATTGCCCAAGCTGCCCCGCATGGATGAAGTGATGAAAGCCTACGAGTGGGTGCAGGGCCTGGACCCGGTTGTTTACAAACGCAGTTACGCCTATCTCGTTACCAATCCGCTCGACCCGAAAAGTAAACTTCCATTTGTAAAAGTTCTACGGAAAGAAAACCCCGCTACCCAACAATGAAGAGCGTAAAAGACATGAGTTACCAGTTTTTGTTCAAGCGTTTTTTAAAGACGCTCAAAAACATTCTGCCTGATGATATCGGGTATCTGTTCGATGAGTTTAACGACCCGAGCCTGTACGAGCCTTACTTGCAGGAACTGTTCTTTGCTCTCTTCAAAAATTTGGATATACCACCGGCTGAAATCCGTTTTTGCTTTGGCTATAGCGCAGAGGCCAACAAAATACTTTACATCGTGCAGGTAGTTAACGTACACGACCGCAAATGGTGGGATGTAGAATTTCCGCTGGGTATCTTTCTGAAAAACATTTTTGATGATACAACCCGCAGCCGGGTAATTGATGCAGCCCGCGAGGGCATTATTGTAATGCGCAATTACAACAAAGCAACCGACCAGGTAATGATACCGCTTGGTAACGGTGAGCACAAAGTTTTTGCATTACCCGAATAGCTTAACCATGGATATACCTAAGGACGTAACCATTTTTGCAGAGGAGTTTAGCAAGAAATTCCACTCGTTTAAAACCGGGCAGATTCAGCACTCACAACAGGGCGAAATAACGGTAGAGTTTCCTGTATGCGATGAGCCGAAGCGGTTTAGGAAGATTTGGTTTTACAAGGGGACCAGCAAAAAAATGGAGTTCTATCTACAGGGATGGCACGAGCTTGCACTTAAAAAATACCTCACTCCCGATGTACTGTATTTTTTTGTGGTGTGGAGCTGGTTGGGTATCGAAATCGGGAAGGTTGATTTTACAGTGCAGGATATGGAAGCGATAGCCCATTGCAAAGCAGCGGGCAAAAGCCTGCGGGCAATTTACTTAGCCAACGCCATGCTGTTGAATAACGGCACGGTTGACCATAAAGAACGCTTACAAAACATGCTGTTGGCCTCAAAACTGTAAACCATGATGCACACACTTTTAACCTGGAATCCGCTAACCATAACGATAACCGTTGCGCTGTGCATCTTTTTGCTGATGGCATGGAAAATATCGGAATTACGGCATTTGTTGACAGATGCCTACGGCCGCTCCGACCGGTTATACGCGGAACTGTGTATTGAGAGAACAAAATATACACAGCTACGGGAGACATACGAGGGCCTTACAAACAACAATGTAACTGCGCTGCAGCAACTTTACCTCTGGCATCAGGAACTGGAAGAATTGCGCGAGTCGGATATTTACAAAGGCGATTTAAAACTCCGGTCCATCCGCAACCTCCAAAATGCTATATCCGATTTGCAGGGAACAATTACCGACCCCGGTTCACTAATACAAATGGTTAAGAGCCTGCCCAAGCAAAAAACCGCCATCCCGCAAAGCTTCGATTTGAATAAATTATTTCAACCTATGAAACTTGATCAATGAGCAGACTCGGAAAAATAATTGAGAACGGGGCTACCGGTGCCAACATTTCCACTGGTACCAATGCAGAGGTTCACGCATTTATGCGGGAGATAGAAGTATTCTCTACAACCTTCCCGCTGGTTGCAACCTGGATAGACGAGCACACCAACCGGTTTACTGATTTCAGGAAGCACAACGCCATGGTGTGCCAGCGCATCGCACAAAAGGAAACTGAGTTAATGGAGCTTTATGTGAAGAAGGATGAGAACGGCAAATTTTTGCGGCAGGTAAAGCTTGAGGGCACCATGTATCAATTCAATTCACCCGAGGACAGCAAGGCGTTTACTGATGCCTGGCTCGAATTCGCTAAAAAACCATGCACCTATGAAATCTGATAACCAAAGATTGAAAGACGAGTTAAGGAACCAGCGCCGGTCAGAGCGAAAAATCAAATGGCTGAGTTTTAAAAGCCAGGTGCGCTGGCTGCTGTCGCAGCTTACGTTTAAGTTCCCCTGGTTCGACCGGGTATCGTATGCCATTAACCTGTTGGTGATTTGGTGGTTGTATACACATCACACTACCATCCTGATTGAGTATCTGTTGTTTTCGCTTTTAATGCCCAATATCACACTCAATACAAATGCCATCAGCAAGCAACCGGGACCGGCACACGAGAGCGATTCGCAGGAGCCTGATGATTTAGCCGGTTACATGAAACGCATTCATAACAACGCCCGCAAGCATGACTGATGTAACACCCGAAACTTACACCCGCAAACAACTGGCTGCAAAGTTTCAGTATGGTGAGCGCCGCACTAAAACATTGTGGAAGTCAATACTGGCTACCATACCGGCGGAAGAGATGCGCCCCGAGTATAAAACGCGCCTGCCAATTCACATCGTAAACAAGTACCTCAGCAAATAAAAATTTTGGGTTGAAATGAAAAACCGGTTACCGAAAGGGGCCGGTTTTTTTATTGTGCGCAGGGCAGAAGCGGGCATAATCGTGCATAAAGGTGCAAAACATATTACACTTCTTTTAAATGCGGAATGTTGTTACTCACTTCGTGTTCATTATTCAAAACCAGTTCGCAAACCAAAAATTTCAATACCATGGACAAAATCCAACAAATACTGGAAGGTCGCAACGATGACGCTCGCAACTTTTCAAATACCTCACCCGAGCGTGGTGTAGGTAGCAAGGCTGATGCCGCAACCATCGCACATGAGCACGGATGGGAAATGTTAACCATCAACCTCGACGGTACGCTCTCGCCGCCAACGGTGCCCGTAACCTGTAACCTGTTCCAGGCTATTTACGGATATGGTATTAACCAGGCTGCCGGCGCGGTATTGTTCCCCGACCCTACCAACAGCGCCTTTGGTATTGTGGCCACCGCAGTTACAAGTACCTTCCAGGCAATCCGCAACCAGTTCTTAAACCGTTCGGGCAAAGTGAACCTTGCACGTTTGAACTTTACCGACCCTAACCAGGTTGGCCGCTTGTTCCAGTGGATTACACAGGACACTTACGGCTACGGTATGTATTACACCTGGAACCTTGCGGCCTACAAAGACCCTTGGCAGTACCAGAACGGCATTATCGACGTGCCCGTTCACCCCGGTAAAAGAGGTTTTGAGCACCGCGGCCTGATCCGTGATGACTCAGGTTTCAATGTTGTGGTAGCGCCTAACCAGTCGCTCAACATTACTTTCTTCTTCTCCGATTGGAACAGCAGTTCCGTTGGTTTGGAAAAAGGGCAGCATACCAACATGAACACCCCGCTGCACAAATAGGCTGCATTTTCTGAAAGATAAAGTAGCCCGGTAGCAATATCGGGCTACCCTTCAGCAAACAAAATTGTTAACCAAAATGCAAGCCCAACATGAGCCAGCACAAACATCACCACAGCCAACACACGCCGCAGGAACTGGCGCTGTTAATAGAGACGCTGTTCCCGGGCGAGGAGGGATGGCAGCAAATCAACAACCTGTTGGTGCACCATCCAAGCCACAACCTGCACGGCAACCGCGGAGCGTATCCGCTTTCCGAGAAAACGCAGGAGCAGGCGCATCCTTTGCTCGCAAACATTTTTTCGGGTCCCGAAGGCCTCGCTGCATTAACAAAGGCAGTTGCCGACCATCCTAAGGCGCCATCAAGTGCCAATGCATTAAACGCAACCGGTCCCGCAGGCCCTGCGCTGCACCAGGATGCACACGATGCCCTGCATGAGTTAGTGAAGCTGGTTGATACCGACCCCAAAGCCACAGCCGCTGTAATTAAGGAATACGGCGAAGTGCCCGCGCATGATTTGGAAGAACAGGTGCAGCAGGTTGTTGCACTGGCACAGAAACACGGTGCCGAGTTTGAGAAGAAATTTTTAGCTGATGTAGCCAAGTATCACGGCTTTGATATCGGTAAAATCTTTCAGGCCATCAAAAAGGCTTTCCAAACCGTTGGTAAAATTTTCAAGCCCATAGTTGATGCCATTAAAAAGGCAGTGCAAAAACACAAGGCAGCTAAAGCAGCCCAGGGGGCCGCAGCCAACAAACCGGCACCGCCTAAACCGCAGCCGGGCTGGAGCACAGGCAAAAAGGTTTTGGTGTTCGCACTGGCGGCAATAGGCTTAGCCCTTATTGGTTTCGGCATCTATCATTTTACAAAAGAAGATAAAGCGGCAGCGTAACCGGCACCGCAGTTCAAAATGTATTCAAGGGGCGATTGCCTGGGAAGGGTGTCGCCTCACTAAAAATAGGGAATGTGGTAAACGTTGAAGTAGGAAGAAAGCAACAACCGGTTTACATCCAAACGGATAAACAACCAAGCTGTTTCAGTTTTTACTTCGATGAGCCAACCGCCAAGCTGTTCATAACAGTGCAGGACGAGGAAACCGGTAAGTATTTCTACTTCCGCAACTGCTACAAACCCGTAACCGAGTTACACATCAGGATGCCGAAAACGCCCGATGTGTGCCGAGTAGAGTTCTTTACAGATAATCCTTTCGGCATTAAAACGCAACTCAAAAGCGACTGCAAACCGCGTAGAGTGGATTGGAGCGACCCGAAGTTAAAGCCGCAGGTAATGCGTAACTACAGACTGGAGGACATCCGCACCATCTACACCGACCTCGGCTACAGAAACGGCAGCGGCACACCGGCCCGCCATTTTGTAACAGGCCCTAACCGCGGAATAATTGAGTACGACCGGAACGCAGCGGAAAAACTACCGCAGCAAATATGGGAGTTCATCAAGCGGCACGAGCTGGCCCACTACTTCTACGACGATGAAGATTTAGCGGACCTGTGGGCACTTTACAAGTTTGCGGAAGACGGCTACAGCATGAGCCAGGCAGAAAACGCACTGGTGCATGTTTTAGATCACAGCCCTGATAATGTGAACCGGATAATGAAGTTATATCAGGCAAGCCGCGATTTTGAAGCGCGGTATTACGAATAACAAAATTGTTTTTTATGAAAACTGAATATAAAGTTTTAATAGGTATCGCAGTCGCTTTGGCGCTGGTTGCAATTGGTTTTGCAGTGCATCACCATAACAAGAAGAACCAGGATAAACCGGGCGGCGATAGCAAAGCTCCGGCATCGGCAGCAAATCCGGGCGGAGCGCCAACAACGGCAAATTCTCCTAGCCCAACGGCGGCAGCGGCAGGAGCGGCGGCAGGTAAGTAAGTAAATTTTAATTGAGATGTGGAAGTCAACCATCATATTAGGAAACATCGGTTTTGCAGTAGGCCTGGCACTTGCCTTCTACCGCAAAACAGGTTTTTGGGCTTACATCGGTTACGCCATTCTCTTTTCAATAATTGGTAGCAGCATCGGTTACGGAATTGATGTTGCAATAATGAAGCCGCAGAAAGACCAGCAGGCAGCAAACACCGGCACAACCGATGTTGCAGCGGCCGCAGGAGCAGAAGGAGCAAAGGCAGGATAAAACGAATTAATTTTTTTGTATGTCGGATAAAATGAAAATAGGGATTGGGGTTGCAGTTACGCTATTCTTAGCGTTTATCGCATACTCATTGCTCCATAAGCCAGCGGCAAAAACATACGCAAAGGGCGGGGTTACACCCGGCACGGCACCTAATCCTATTTCAGCCGTAGCTGCCACTATCAAAAAGGTAGGCATTGACAAAAGCAAGCCGTTAAACATTGGCGATTCGGGCGATAGCGTGCAGGCCTTGCAGGAACTTATAGGCGAGTTCAGCACTAACGCATATGCTCCGGATGGTAATTTCCCTGGCATTACTGCCGATGGCAAGTGGGGCGCAGAAACTACAACCGCTTTAACCTGGTTGCTGAATGGATGGAATATACCGGTTGCGCTTCCGATAACAATAAGCCAGTTGGGAGCATTTAGTACCAATCCTGTGGCAATGGCTAAGTATAACGCAACAAAAACAACCTAACGATGGCAGGGGAAGAAAACAACTTTAGTAATCCAAAGTTGATCATACCGGTTGTGCTGATGATTATAGCGGCAGCGGTTGGCATTCCATTGTTGCTGCACTATTTGGCCAATGTAAAAAAGAATGCAAACGCCGGACAGGAAGCGGCCGACGATGCCAAAGCGGCCGATGCACAGGCCTCGGCATTAAACATTGACAAGGGCAGAGCCTTAGCCATGATAGGCGCAGCGAGAACGCTCTACCAGGAAATTGTGCAGAGTAAGATTTGGGTAAACAGTGGCACTTGCGTTACTGCTCTTAACCTGGCTCAAAGTTCTGCCGAAATGGTTGCCATGTGCACCGCCTACAATGTGCAGCTTAACAACAATCAGCGCGATTTGAAGGCTGATGTTAACCAGCACGTAATAGGCACAGCGCCATGGGATGCAAGCGCAAGCCAGATAGTTTATTACAACGATATGATTTAATGATTTATGTGTGTTAGGCCCTTTAATCAAAATAGTAACCATTGCTCACTTGAGCCATTCATTAATAAACAGTAAAAATTTTAGCAATATGGACACTACCGCAAACCCTACAGGTAACCAACCAGCCGGAGCAGCTGCCGGAGCAGCCCAGGCACCAGCAAGCAAACTTCCGGCAAGCCAGGCAGGCCCGGACAAGGTGCACATGCACCCCATGGTGTTTGAAAGCAAATATTTTATAGCAGGCCTCATGTTCGGCTTTGTATTGGGTGCAGCCCTTGGTATTTACTTATACCTGGAGGGAAAAATCAACGCGCTTGCTATTGCCGGCATTGCCATACTTGGCGCTATCCTGTTCGGCGCTGTGGGTATGGTTATCCCTGCCCGCAAGGTAGTTGCAAAGAGCTACGATGGCAGAACCGAATACCATTACTGCTAATCGCTTTTCAATAATCGCAAACCTGTAAATCATTTCAGATGCACAACAAAAAACACATCGCTATCATGTTAGGGCTTGCCCTGGTAATGACAGTATTGATAATTGTTGTTTGGCGGAAGAACCGGGTTGCGGGCATTGCGCTGATGATAGTAAGCGTAATTGTTGGCATTGTTGCCCTTGCATTGTGGAGCCTGATGCAGAACATAAGCGTAGGCATTGACCAGAATAGCATCACCATCCAAAACCCGATTGCTACCGGTGACTTGAGTAACGGGGAGTTGAACGGAATACTTCCGCTTGTTATCAGCAACCCTACGCCTTACGGTTTTTTAACCATCGACAGCGTTAGCGCAGTAATAACCGACCCGGACGGCAATGTGCTGGCAACTATTTCGGCACCGGCCAACATAAACATACCGCGCAACGGCAGTGTATCAATACCGCTGGCATTTACCGCGCAGGTTGAAACAGCACTGGTTAGCGCCATTACTCAATTTTTCAGTGCAAAGAGCGAAACCGCCATCATTACCGGCAGGGCATATTTTTTAGGAGGCATAGCATGGTATACATTTTCGTCATCAGTTAAATTAAAGATTTAGGGAATGGGACAGATTAGCAGACACTTTACTTTGGAAGAATTACTTGCAAGTCCTACGGCAACCGCCAAAGGAATTGATGAGCAGTTTACTCCATCTGCGCAGGTAGTAGAAAACCTTACCGTCCTTGCACAGAAGGTTTTGGACCCTGTGCGTGATCTGATTGATGCTCCACTCGTTTCAAGCAGCGGTTATCGCTGTGAACGTTTGAACTCGGCCATTGGGGGAGAAAGGACCAGCCAGCACTTAACCGGGTGCGCAGATGATATTACCTCCCCTGCAGTTCCGGTTGATGACCTGTATCAAAAAATCAAAGAGTCAAATATTGCTTTCGACCAGTTAATTATTGAACACGACGGCGCAGGCCATCGTTGGGTGCATATCAGTTACAACAACGAACCCGGCGCAGTCCAGAGAGGTGAATGCATGAAAGGCTCTTTGAGGCCCGGAGGCGGAACGGACTGTGTGCCTGATGGACACGGCGCATTTAAACAAGCTTAAGCAAATGGAATTTTTGAAGAAACATAAAAAGGTATTCATCGTTGCCGGAGTTGCCCTCCTGGTAGTGATACTGGCTTGTGCTTCTATTCCTATTGTTCGCCGTGAAATCCGGTTACGCAGCAACGGCACCTATGATAACAATTTCGACATCGGCGATTTTGAGGATGCCATGAAGGTAGTTAAGAAGAACTACCCGCAATGGGCGCAACTGGTTGAACAAGTTTACAGGCTGGAGAGCGGAAACTTTACCAGCACTCAATACAAGCAAACCGGCACAGCAGGTATGATGGTACCGGCCGGGGCAGGTTGGCCTTTCTACGGCTGGAGCAAATTGTTCTTTTCAACCCATCCGCACTATGCACCACTTGGCAGCGTGGATGATACCAACCTCAAAACCCTGGACCCGAATTGGCAAGGAGGCAAAAAAATATTTGTCGTGCTTCCATCGGTTGAGGCAGGCGCCATGTTCCTGGCTTACTGGCTTAATGCTGGTAATCCCGTTTCAAGTTGGGGCGGCGGCGGTGATTATGCCAACGTGGTAGCGCAGCAGGCAACAACAATAGCAGACAACACATAAAACTTTTACCAAATAAAAACCAAAACCATGAAAAAGTTAAAAACCATTACGGCCTTACTCTTCTTAATTGCGCTCTCATTTACCGCCACTGCGCAATTCGGTTCAAACACCTACGGCGGGCAATCCGACCCAAGCTCTATTGTTGGAGGCAGGTATGCCAACGAAATTGCAGCTTATGATAGCACCGGCACACTTAGCGCCGTAGGCACTCAGTGCGCTAACTGCGCAGTGCCTAATGTTATCTATCGCAAAACGGTAACACTTACCAGTACGCAGGTAAAAAACCTGTTTTCGGTGCCTGATACTATATTACCTGCACCCGGGCGTTACAATAGTTACAACATTATAAGTGCCTACGCCTCGCTTGCCTATAACAGCATTGCCTACGCGGGCGATAGTGTTTTAATACTTACGGTGAACGGAGCCATAGCCCCGGACTTTGGATGCCTGGACGTAGTTAATGCATCAACAAGCACTACGGGAGGCTTTAATTTCAATGTGGGTCTTGGTGTGCAGTTCTATCCATCCAATCAGCCCTTGTTGCTTTCAACCCTGCACCAAAACGTAACCACCGGCAATAGCACGTTAACGGTTACTGTCTATTACACCAAACTACCGGTTCCCTTTTAGTTCTGTTAACCCAAACAATTTATTCGTTCACATTAAAACATTATCAAAATGCGCAACCTGTTATTTATCTTAATGCTTATCGCCAGCACTACGTTGCGGGCTCAATTCGGCAGCAACACTTTCGGCGGACAATTAGACCCCAACCAGGTTGTTGGCGGTCGCTATGCCAATCAAGTTGCAGGCTATTCCAGTAAAGGCAAATTGCAGGGCGGCGGTATTCTTGATTCTGTTATCGCCCAAACTTTGGGGCTTGATACAACACTTTCCGGGTTGCAACTTGCTGCTTTTACCCAACAAGGGCATTTGGTGCCTCATGGACCTATTGCGGGTCCGGGATGGTTGTTGAGCGGCAATTCAGGGTTAAGTTACCCGGGCAATTTTTTAGGTAGCACTGATGGTAGTCCTGTTGTAATAGCCAATCCCTTGGACTCAGGCCTTATGGAATTTGCCAGCTTCGGAAAACCGGGGAAGGGTATCGTCTTGTCTGCGAACAATGTTTTTTTGGGGAGTTACACCGGAGTAAAGATTGCAAAATTTGCATCCGGGGACACTTCGTTTAACGTCCAGCACCTATTTACTTACGATGACGGAAGTGGTAAAGAAAACCTTGTCCTTTCTACCACCGACCAAAACGGAACGGCTCACTGGAAAGTAAACACGCCGGCATTTGACAGCGCTACCATATACAGCTTTGTTAGCCCGCTTGTAGGGCAAACTTATTATTGTACCAACTGCACGGGCAACCAGCCCAATCAATTTACAGGCGGGCTTGTTAGTTGGACCGGCAGTTTGTGGAGACGAAATTTTTAGGAACATGGAAACGCCAGGCACTACCACAGGTTTTTTAGAATCGGCACCGGGAGAGCTTTCTTCCGGCAGGCTGATGTTTATTCTGTGGGGACTGTATGCCATGTTTATGTGCACGGCGGTTTGGTTCCAAACACACGATTATATGGCAGCACTGGCAATTTTTACAGCCATTGCAGGAACCGCAACAGCACATAAAGGAGTAAGTAGTTATAATGAAAATAAAGCACCGGATACAAAACCAACTACCACCTGATGGAACCAATTACCACAGCACTGTTAGAACATGGAATAACCGGCATCATGCTGGCTTTTTTCATTTGGTATTTGGTGCGCCGCGATACGCAGCATCAGGATGAGCGCAAAGAATGGAAGGGCACCATGGAGGGCCATGTAGATAAAGTAATTGATTGCCTGGACAAAAATACAGCTGCCCTTAACCAGCTTAATGTTAGGGTAGAAAATGCAGAGTGCAAATTTGGTAACAACCATAAATAATAACATGGACTTAACAGGCATAGGAGAATTTGGAAAACTCGGAGAGGATATTGTTGAACTGGTTGATAACCTGTTAAACGACCTTGAACCCATCCGCACATTCAATACCATGAATAAACTAACTGCAAAAATCCGCGAACTGTGCCAACAGTTCCCCAAACTGGTACCGGCAACGGTAGTTGAAGCTTTCTTCGGCAAGCTTCCGGCAGAAACCAAAGGCGCCCTGTCAACTGTGGTAGATGAAGAGCTCGGCAAAATTGCAGCCGGCACAAGCTCAGTTGAAGAAATTAAAACTGAAGAGAAGAAAGAAGTAACTGCCGAGCCGGCAGAGCAGATTAAAGAACCTGCCCCCGTTGCCCAACCGGCCAATCAAAACGTAACCAATAATCTCAAAATAAATACCATGAACAAACTTTCACAACTACAGCTAAATCTTGCTACGGCATTAGCTACCGAAGCGTTGCTGGTAGGCAGCTTCATTGGTAAGGGCGAAGCCTTTATCAAAGCATTTTTGGACGGATTTAATGGCATTGCAGATGATGCAGCCATAACCCAGGAACAGTTAATAACCGAATCGGTTACAACCGTTCAAACCCTTGCTATTATTTGCGAGAAGCCGGGACTTGCAAAAATGTTGGGTGAAGGCCTGATATTTTACAACGACCTGGTGAAGAACGGAAAAATGACGCTCATGAATTTCTTTCATGCGCTGATAGCCGTTGGCCCGCAGGTAAAGCAACTGGAGGCACAGCTTAAGGGAAAAACTGTTGACCCTAACCTTGCCGCCGATGAGTTGGCACTTGCTACCGACATGGGGCAGTTGGCAAAAATGTATGCTGTGTATTTTGGCGGTGATGTTACCAAGCCGTTCCTTGATGCCATTACCGTTGCGGTTAGCGGCGGTGTTCCGGCAGGAGTAACCGTTAAGCAGTTGGTTGACGGTGGTTTCGCTATCGTTAAGGCCTGCGCAGCTTTATTTACTACCAACAAAATTTTCGGTATCGTAATCAATGCCATGGAATCGGTGTATGATGATTTGGCAGGGTTTAACGTGCAGCAACTGTGGGGCAAGCTCCGCAACTTCGAAAAACAACTTGCCGATGCTAAATCGCAGGTATCGGGCGGCGCTGCAATTTTGGCAATGCTAAACGATACGGAGAAAAAACAGTTGAGCGACCTGTTGGCAAATGCCGAGGGCCTGCTTGCTAAAATTTTACCGGCCGATGTAAGTAAGAGCCTTACCGCTGCCGGAACCTTGATGAAAGCCTCGTAGCTCCGTTTAGCTGATTTTTTTGTAAAAGCCCTGCCTCAATCGGGCAGGGCTTTTTTTAATCTGAAACCATGCAAGACACTGAAATCTTAACACCGGATGAAGAGAAGATCATACACGCCGTTGTTGATGCCATCGGGCACAACGAAGCGGCTTATGATAAATTGGTAAAGAGCTACGGCGAACCGCCACAGCACAGCCACGGCGATAAGGCATTGCAGGCGTTTCACCTTACAGCCAAACACCCCGATTTTGAAAAGAAATTTAATGACCTGGTTGCAAAACCTGTGATGCACAAACTACAGGAGCACGCCCCGGCACATGCAAAACACTTCGTTCAGTTTTTTATGTGGCTGGCAAAGGTTGCAGTTAAAATAGTAAAGGCTATTGTGCAGGTAGCCAAGGTAATTAAGAAGGCCGTTGAGCAGCACAAGGCCAAGGTCGCAGCCCAAAAGCAAGCGGCCGCAGCTGCCAAGGTTAAGCAGGAGCAGGAAGTAAAAAAGAAACGCAACTGGAAGATAGCAGCCGTAGCTGTATGCGGCATCCTGATTATTTCCGGCATTGTTTATTATGTATTAAAAAAGGAATGAAACGTGCAGCGCCCTATATCATTCTCACCCTCATCTTAGCTGCCGTTGTTTACGCATGGTATCGCTACGGGTTTCTACGCAAACCCGACCGTAACACCCCATACGACGACTCGCTTTTTATCAGCCCCGCCAACGGCACCATTATTGCAATCCGTCCTTATGGCCAATCTACCTTTATTGAAACCAAAGATGCACCCGAGTGCGACCGCGGCGCCATGCAAATTTTAACGGGTGATGTTGCAGGCTCAGGCACTGTCATTACTATTCGCCTGGACCTGGACGATGTGCATTACCAACGCGCCCCAACATCCGGGGTGGTAGTTCATTCGCGCTACACTTCAGGTAAACACGAACCGATTTATGCGACCGGCGAAGCAGAGCCGCGCCATCAGAACGAGCACAACGAAATACTGTTTACCGATACGCACGGCAACAATTATAAAGTAGTGCAAATAGCCGGTTTTATAGCCCGCAGCATCAAAGCCATGGTAACACCCGGCCAATGGGTAGAACAAGGCCAAATAATAGGCTGTATTGAAATTGGAAGCCAGGTAACCATCATTCTACCACCCGAGATTAACGTTACGGCCACGGTAGGTGATTATGTAATTGATGGAGAAACGGTGTTAGGTGCGATCCTGTAGTTCAATCTATCTTCTGAATTAACAGGCGTGTGTAAACCTCATTCTCCCCTGAGTTAACAGGAGCGCCAGCGCCGAAAGTGGCTAAATGTGGGTACAAGGTAACATATTGCTGTAGTGCCACATGAACTGCAGAACTAACAACAAAAGTCCCCTCGAGCGCAGTTGGAATGGTAATCACTTCCTGATTATCACTTGGAGCAGCCGAATACAGCGGGGCTAAACCCACAAGCAAGGTATTCTGATCGGTCAGGTCCCGAAGCCGTAATTGCGTGTGCAGCGCTCCCCACACATTAATAAAACTACAGTAGGCGGTAGCATTAATATGATAAGTGCCCGGTTGCAAAAGTACACTATCCGCTATGCGTGAAATATTGGCACCTGCACTACTTTCTGTTGTGTTTAAGGCACGATTAGCCCAACCCGAATCTATAAGCACTGTAAAGGGCGGTTGGCCTGAATAATTGGTTTCTGTGAAGATGCCATAGTCCTTCCAGGTTGAGGCGCTGGTTGCTGTGCTTTGCGAATATAGGGCATAGGGAACGCTAAGCAGCTGCGCCGCTCCCATATCAGCATAAGGACCTCCGTTAATTGATAATTGCACCTGAAGGTACACAAGGCCATTTGCCCAATTAATGCCGGCAAATGTTCCCTGCGATACAATGCCATTACCTATTTGTGCAGTCACTAAGCCGAATTGGTTTGTGCTATCAGCTTGAGTTTCCTGATATACAACTGTGCCTGAGGCGGAATTTAAGTGAATGGTAAACTTCAAATTAACCAATCCGTTAGCAACCGGATTCCCGGAGGCATTGCGCACTACAGATTGATAATTGAATAGCTGAGGCGCTTGCGCCATGGATAACACGGCGCAAAGCATTAGGGGGAATAATAATATTTTCACGGGGTTGTTTTATAGTTGCGATTCAAAAGTAATAATATCGCATACAAATAAAACTACCTAACTGGCTATTTTTAATTTAACAACTTCCATGTGTATACGTTGCTCCCCAATCCGTCCGTAGTGTTTCTGTGTCATTCCAAAACTTGCATGCCCCATCATTTTACTAACTGCTTCGGCACTGTAGCCCCGGTCAATCATGTTTTGCGCAAAGGTTTTTCGCCCTACGTGTGTTGTTAACCGCTTCTCAATTCCTAAAATATCGGCAATCTCTTTCAGGTACGAATTGTATTTTTGGTTACACAGGTACGGAAATGAATAGTTATAACGCTCTGCTATGGCCGCTGCCATCGGCAACCAGGGCACAATAAACTCTTCGCCAGTTTTCACCCTGTTACCTTTCAAATACTTGATATCCTGTAGTTCGACTATTCTACTCCCGCAGTCAGGTGCAAGTTCGCTAAGAAGCTTTGGCGCATTGCCTGAGTTCTCACCAAATACCCAAAGGTCGGCATAGCTAAGGCCCGTTTCAATTTGGAAAACATAAAGGTCCCGGGTGTAGTTCAGTCGGCGTGAAGCAAATTTGTGTTTGACCAGGGTATTTAACTCTGTCGGGCTTAGGTGTACCAGTTGCACCCTTGGAGCTTTGGGTTTAACATACAAATCAAAGAGGTTGGTGCGCAGGTAATTCTTATGCTCTGCAAAATCGAATACGCGCCGCAAATTCTGTAGTTTCTTCAAAATGGTGTGCATACTATACTCTTTAGCCGTTAACTCCTTTACAAAGCCCTGTACGTGTTCTGCCATCACACTGGTAATAACATCGATACCCGTTTTCTTTACAAACAATTTTACATCGCGCTCAATACGACTCTTTACCAGTTCGGTAGGTTTGGTAATGGCAATATACTGGTCGGCAATT
>Ga0206832_10029_pt1 | contig 31461 bp, 32 predicted proteins | sample Alteio_BWOrgCont_74_FD_152896 | JGI IMG/M metagenome (GOLD analysis project Ga0206832, IMG submission 152896) | Enriched cells from forest soil in Barre Woods Harvard Forest LTER site, Petersham, Massachusetts, United States -... | ecosystem: Environmental > Terrestrial > Soil > Temperate forest >... | reverse complement strand
CGGCCGAACGATTCGGAAGCCTCCAAATTCCCCAGCGGCCTAAGGCGGGGCAGGTCGAAGTTGTTTTGGATAACAAGAGCGCCGAGCTCGGTGTGAATTTTTTCCCACAATGACGTGAACCGGGCAACTTCGCGACGGACGCGGTTCTCAACCTCGACGTCGGCTTCCAGTAGTTCTGGAAACTCGGATATGTTGTGCCAGTTGGTGTGAATAAGAACGATCTGGGGCTTGAAATTCCACAAATCTGGATTTTCGAACTCAACGTCTTCGGAGTAGCGGTTGTATCCCGATTCGTAGAATGTTGGTTCAATTCCCTGAGCCAGGAGAAACAACTCCAACATGCTCTTCACTTCGGTTGTCGTCGAACCCCCAAGAATTGCAATCCGCGTCGGGACAAGATTCGTCTGTTTGAGGAGTTCCCTCTTCATGGCCTGGCGCTTGCGCAGGATGTCCGCCACCACGATCGGGTGGTGTAGAGCCTTCAGAATCCCTGATTGCAAGGTCGTTGCTTCCGAAGCCATTGAAATCTCCGCGCCAGCGCCGTTGCTTGAAGTCAGGAAGAACTGCTTTCCGCACGGGCCAGCCGCAGAAGGTCCGCGACCGTAGAGCAGGTCACGATCTGGCCAGGAGAGATGGAAACACCGTTATTGTTTTCGGCCATGGCTATAAACGTGATCAATGAGGTGGAGTCCCAGTTCTGCAACTCCTCCAACTTTTCGTGACCTCTAAGGGTCCCGGCAGGTAGGTCGAGAATTTCGTCCATTTCTAAAAGGAATTGGTCACGGTTCATTGGAATAGTATGCATAAAAGCTCGCGGGTTCGGCAAACTGGAGTACCCTTTTTCCCCTTTTCGTTGTCTTTCTTATGCTTCAGGATTTGCCCTTGGGACCTCGGAACCGATTCTTGTATGCGCATCGGATCTGGATGGACACGACGGTCGGCGGTTTTCAAGGTCGGAGATGCGACCGCAAGGTTCTACATTTGCGGAACCAAACAGTAAGCTCCGGACTGTGCGGAGCCGCGGCAGGACCTCAATCTCAGAAAAAAGTGCGGCGGCGGCGCCCGTCCTGATGCTGACCCGGTTGAGACGCAGGAGGTCGGGACACGCCGCATTGGCGCGACTCTCAGCGAGAAAAACAGCCTCGTATCCGGATTGATGAAGGTGCGACACTAGCTCGCCGGTGAGGTCAACTGAAGAACCGTAGGGTACGCTGAACGAGCGCACCTTGCTTCCCGATGCTGCCTCTAAGACAGCCTTGTTCCTATCGATCTCATCGGCGAATTCCTCTGCCGATAAAGCCCTGCAGTTTGCATGGGAATAGGTGTGGTTGCCGATTTCGATGTTGAAGGTTGCCAGATCGAGAAGCTGTCGACTGCTCAGATAAAGCTGGGCCTTCTTCGCCAAATCGCCCTCATTAATCCGCGCCAGCTCGAGCAGCGCACGACGAAACACTTCTCTAGTAGACAGCGAAATCGAGGGCAGAAAGCGCGCGAAGACCTCCGTCATCGAGCGCAGGTCGACGTCCTTTGTACCATTCGCGACGCGGGCCGCAGCATTAACAGTCGCCATGCCACTTACATTAGCGACGTAACAAACAAGATTGTCCAGCGCTAATCGACGGTTATCGAGACATTCCCCATTCACGAAGAACACCGCCGGCACTCCAAACTTCGCGCAGAGCGGCGCCGCGAACTCGCTAACCGATGCGTAAGCATCATCAAAGGTCACCAGCACTGGGCGGGGAGGAAGTGCCTGACCGTTCGCGATCACCTCTTGCAAGCTGACAGGAGTGTAGTTCTTCGTGATAAACCTCAGCGCATCCTCGAAGTTCTTGCGCGTGATCGTGCCGCCCAGTCCCCTTGTAAACGAGGATTGCGTATCGGAAACGTTGTGGAAAAGTACAGATCGCAACGAAAATCGAGGGCCGAGAAGGCCAGCAATGCCGAAACGGCCGGGGAGGTGCCATAACGCTCTGCCAACCAGATTCAACGCGTCCCGCCCGCCTGGGCGATGCGTTGCCATCGCGGCAGCCATACGCGCGAAGGGCAGCGTTTCCGCGTCAGCGGCAAGAGTCACCACGGCAACGTCTGAATTTCGTCCGGCTTGATTCTCGGTTTTCATTCTTTTTGAGGCTGAAGTTTATTACGTTAAGTTGGCTGATATTAGCCAGCTCAGGCGCGCGTCAAGGAAGGTTCAGGTGAATCCAAACCGGGTATTGAGGGTCTTTTATCTCCGAGAAACTGCCGATGCCATAGCTCTAGCACCGCAAGAGAGAACAGCTCTTTCGAGTACCTGCCGGAGGACGCATTTTCTGAAAGAAGTCTTTCAACCGTGCTCTTCCGGAAATATCCCCTAGCCGAAGTCTCCCTATCGAGCAGGATCCCGTTCAGCCAATTCTTCAAGTCTCCTCGCATCCAGGAGTCATAGGGAACCGGAAAGCCAACCTTCTTCCTTTTCAGAATCGCCTGGGGAACTCTTTTTGCCAAGGCCCGCTTCAAGATGTATTTGAGACTGAAACCTCTCACTTTGTAATCGGCGGGCAGGGCGGCGGCGAACTCGAGCACTCGATGATCCAGCAAAGGCACCCGGAGTTCCAATGAGTTGGCCATTGTCATTTTGTCGGCCTTAATCAACAGATCATCTGGCAGCCAGGTCTTGGTGTCGATGTAAAGCATCTGGTCCAGAATGCCTTGATCCTTCACTTTCGAAAATAACTTCTGCAAGGGCTCAACTGTATATTCTCTATCGATCGACTGCTCAAAATCCGTCGAGTACAATTCAGCCAAGCCGTTGCTGGAGGATCGGTAAGGGTTTGATGTGCGGCTGTAATAATAGTCAGGAAACGTCGCATTCATCAAAGGTGAGTACTTGGCAAGTCGTGACAAGTGGAACCATGAACTGACTCCGGAGAGTCCCCGCGATGCCGCTCCGTTAAGCGCTGGCATAATATGCTTGAGACGCTCCAGCCAAAGTATGTTCCGATAATTACTGTATCCGGCAAAAGCTTCGTCACCGCCCTCCCCCGACAGGAGCACTTTCACATAATTCCTCGCCAGTTTCGAAACGTAATACATGGCAACTGCGGGCGGCTCGCAAACTGGCTCTTCCATATGCCAGACGTATTGCGGGAGGAAATCTGCAAAATCCCCCGAAGTGATCGTCATGCCGTGATGCTGCGTGCCAAAAGTTTCGGCAGCCAGCTTTGCGTAAGGTCGTTCGTCGGCTACACCGGAATCAGAAAAACCGACGGTGTAGCTGCTGATTTCCTTGTCGGTTTTCTCTGCGGCGAAGCTGAGCACGGCGGTCGAGTCCACGCCACCGCTTAGAAGCACACCGACGGGAACGTCCGCGATCATGTGAAGCTCGACCGCTTCCGCCAGCAGATTCGACAATTCTTGCTCCGCATCGTCGAGGCTTAGCGGGTTGGAAGGCTTAGAGAACTGCAGATCCCAGTACTGCCGTATTTCCGCCTTGCCGTTCTTGACCAGCAGATAGTGGCCCGGTGCGAGCTTACGAACTCCCTTGAGCAACGTTTCCTCGCCCGGCACATAGAGGAAAGTTAGGAACCGGTCAATGATCTCCGGAGCTAGCTCCCGGTCAATCGAAGGGTCGGCCAGGATGGCTTTGATCTCGGAAGCAAACACTAACGCAGTGTCAGTTAGCGAGTAGTAAAGGGGTTTTATTCCAACCCGGTCCCTCGCCAGGAAAATCGTCTTTGCGCGTTCATCCCAGATCGCGAAGGCGAACATTCCGCGGAGCTTCTCCAAGCACTGGGGCCCAAGCTCCTCGTACAGGTGCACGATCACTTCAGTGTCGGTCTGCGTTTTGAAAACATGGCCCTTGCTCAGGAGAAAACTGCGCAGCTCGCGATAATTGTAGATTTCACCGTTAAACACAATCCAGATCGTGCCGTCCTCATTCGATAGCGGCTGGTGTCCGCTGCTCAGATCGATGATAGAAAGCCGCACGAAACCCAATCCCACTTCAGAAGCTATGTGGAGGCCATCGTCGTCCGGGCCGCGATGGCGAATCGTGTCCATCATGGCCCGAATGAGCGCGGGCTTCACCCCGGCGCCTTTCTCGAAGTTCAGTTTTCCACAAATTCCGCACATATTGATTCTCGTTTTGCAGTTTCAAACCGCGGTCACTTCCAGATTGTTTCGAGTCCGCAGAGACGTCTCAATTGCTGGGCGCGCAAATACTTGATCAGTTGTTTGTCATTTACTCGCGGCATGCGAATCCAATAGCCTTTTATAAAGCCGTAGAAAATCGCGGCTGAACCAGCGATGTAAGGCTTCTGAATCAGCCTTGAAACGCAACTCGCGACGACAAACAGGGGATCATATCCCGAGACGTAGCACGCTATCCCGTGCTTGATTCTGTCGCGCAACAAACCGTCGGCAGTCCCGGTTAGGCGATGATGCACGAGTTGGAGTTCTCCGAAGCTGTAAGTCGTCCAGCCCAACATGTTGGCCTTCACTTCATCGATCGTGTCCCAACCCGGAGCTCGCAATAAACCACCAATCGCTTCCCAACAAGCTCTTCGATAGATCTTGGTTGCTCCTCTGACATGGAACTTCGGATTGGCTTCAAGTTTCTGCACTCCCTCAAAATCGTGATAAATCTCTCCACCGCCAACGCCGAGCTTAGGGTCGCGCTCAAAATGCTCGAAGCATTTCTCAAAATAAGTCCTAGCAAACGTCAGATCTCCGTCGAGCTTCACAACGAAGTCCCAGTCGTTGCAGCTAAGCCTGTCGTAGCCATCATAGAAGGCTTCCACGACTCCGCCCCCAGACTTTCGAAAGCCCCTGTTTGACCTGTGAACGACGGAAATCCATGAGAATTTTGCTGCGTACTGGTCGATAATGTCGCCGGTTCTGTCGCTCGAACCGTCATCGACAATAACCCACTCGGTCGGTCGAACCGTCTGGCCAGCCACGGCTTCGATCGTGGCTTCCATGTGCTTTTCTTCATCACGCACCGGAGTGATCACCACGTATTTGACGTCTTGAATCATGTCTAAATTAGAAAAAAATATCTGGGTCGATTTGTCAGGTCCAGCTACGTTAACCCATGTACTTGTAGAGCATGTTTCCAGTTGCCGCCAGCAGACTGTCTGGTGCGTGAGCGAAAATGTACTTGGCGACATTGCCAGGCATCGCTTCACTTATGGTTCGCGACTGTCGCAAGGGATATCGAAGATAGAACAAAGTCGACCGTGCAGCTCCCCACCGATCCTTGAAAGCAATCAATCCAGGGTTATCACAATCGGAGCGACCCATGTCAAATTCATCGAGTCGGTCATTCTTCGCTTCCTGGATCGCTTTCCACATCAAAAGGTGTGTCCCACCCAGATTGTTGAAGCGGTGGTCTGAGCAACCATATTTGTAAACAAGCGTTCGTTGGTGCCTCAAGGTAAGAATACTCGCTACGGGACGGCCGCCTCTGGAAGCTACCCGAATCTTGACTTTGTCTCCCAAACAGACAATCAGATTTCTAAACCATCGGACGGGTTGTGGCGCCAAACCATGTCTTCGGCGCGTTATGAGAAGCAACTGGTAGAACTTGCGCAACACTGAGTCTTCTCTGCCTTCTTCATAACTCAGGCCCTCCCGCTCCGCACGATGAATCTTCCTTTGTACGCAGTCCTTGTGAAGACCGTGGAAAAGTTCGTCTAGGTTCGGACGAAGATCCAGTTTGTGCAGGGAGTAGGACTTGGCCTTCTCAAAGTTCGCGTCGCTCGGCAAATGTAAGTCTCCAGCCCGGATTTCGGCGTAGTTCCATTTCTTCCCAGCTACTTCCCGCTGCAAGGATTTGAGCATGCAGGTCAACTCGGCTGAATTTTCCACGAGTGGGATGCAGTGATCGGAGAAGGGTAGCGACACTAGCCTTCGGCGGGTGAGCCAGGTAGTGATACGGCAGAAAGGGATACCATTTCGCAGTTCAGCTTCTGGAGGCGAGGTCGTGAAAACGACGGGTTCGTAGCCGTACGTGCGTTGTAACGCTTCCAACCAACCCGAGGTATGAAATACGGAAGCCTCAGGATGTTTATTCAAGAACTCTGTCCAGCGGTGGTCCTTTATTGGATCAATCTGGTAGACGGTCATGCTCACGAGCGCTTACCTTCAACCGAAATTGCCAATCCGAACGCAGAGAAACAGCTCATTGAAATCTGCTAGTCGGCTGTGTCGCTTTGGATTCGCGGCCCGCAAAGGCGTACAAAAGCCAGCCTAGTTCGTACGGGCGACACTCGTGCAGAATGTGCAATGTTCCTGCCGTCGTCGCCTGTCCCACCAGGGCGGCTAGCCGTCCGAGGCTCGATGTGGATTTCTGTGGGCGGATGCACCTCCAGACCAGGCTGGCGGACTTGTCCTCAAGACTCTTCTGCAGTTCGTTTGCCCCTCCGATCCACTCCAGCCCTTTGTAGATTTGGTCGTGGAAGTCGGCGTCGCATGCATCCTGCGCCGCAAAGAGCGCCATCGGTGCCATGGCGTGCTGATGAACCGAATACACGGGGTAACGCTCGGCTACGCCCCCGGTCATTGAGTCATAATGCCACCACCATTGACCTAATGGACCCTGCAAGTTGCAAATCGCATTCGCGCATTGGAGCGAATTCTGCAACGCCTCTTGCATTATGAAAGTTTGACCAAAATGCGCCAGCGCAATGATTGGATACACCTGGTCAGCAAAACTGCCCACATGGCCGCGCACCGCTCCTGCCAACGACTTCCACCTCGCCATGTGTCCGAAGAGGCCGTCCTTGCCCTGATTGGACTGCAACACCGCGTAAGTTTGCCGTGCCAACGACTCGAGATACGGTGGTTGTTTTCGCTCTGCGCGGCTGGCGTGAGTAAGTCCCGTTAGGAACCACGCCAATTCCATAGTCAGCCGTTTTCGAGAATCCGAATAACTGCCAAGGGCGTTCTCTAGATCGAATGTCGCATAAAAACTGTCCAACTTCCGGGGCGATACCGAAGAAAGCCAAAGTAGAAGGCCGAGATCCCCGATGTTATCGACCCATTCTGTATTTCGGTATAACGCATCGACAGTGGCGGAAATGTCGATGGGAGATCGGTATCCGGCAGCTTCCGCACGCAACAGCCCCAACAATGTCATTACGGTATACCGCTGCGAGATGCCTTCCTTGATATTCCCGGATGGAGTTTGTTTCAGGCGATCGCAGAAGAGCGCCTTTTCCTCGTCGTACATAGCTTCGAGACCGCGAATTGCCAATTCCACCAACGGGGCAACGCGGGTCTCACTGCTCGAAGCGGCTAGGGTGTTTGTCATTTCTCGTGATAGCTTTCTTTAGGAAATCTTAGAGGCGTTCAACGCCGATCTGCAATCGAAATAACTCAATCACGAACCAATTCAGGGGCTACCGTGTTGAATTCGACAATCGAGATAATGTTCTGAACTATGGTGTCGAGCGCGGGGCTATTTTCTTCGTTGAGCCGTTGCTTATGCGGATCCCGGCGCACAGTTTTGATCTTCGTCTTGACATCATCGACGGTTTCAAGCAGAACCAGACGACCCTGATCGGCAAGGTAGGCGTCGACCGCGCCAATTTTCCCGCGGAAAATGCTATAGACTGGCACTCCTAATGCCGCAGCTTCTCGATTCATTGTCCCGCCACCACTGACCACAAGATCGGAGTTCCAGATCAGGTTCAGCCCGTCTTCGACATGGTCGGGTATCAGAATCTGCCGCTGAGCAATCGCATCAGGCCAGGCTGATCGCAGATCCGCTTCCTGCCTCTTATTTCTCGGTAGAAGAAGGATTCTTGCGCCCGGAGTGCGCACAAACCGATTGATAGTCTCGGTCAGCAACCCTTCGCTTTCTGGGTTGTGGTAATGAGCTTCGGTTGCCGGAGGGCGTACCATCACAAGCAAATCGTCAGGCGGAATCCCAAGGCGGGTTTTTACCCCGTAATCAGGCCGAAATCTAGAGAGATAAACGTCTTCTTTTATGCCCGGGTAATTAATGATTTGGGTGCCGTTTCCCTTATGTCGATCCGCAATCACGCCGGGGGCCATGAGCCAGGTCGGTTTGATACCCGGTATCTTCGCAGCGAACTCATAATCAAACAACAGGATGTCCGGGATTCCCAGCAAGGCACAGGCTATGACGCATGCTCGCGAACCGTGGGTAATCGCAAGGTCGATTTTTTCCTTTCGGACACCAGCTGTTACGGCCAGTGCACGCCAGCAGGTTCCCATTCCCTTCAAGAGCTTGTGCTTGCCGTAGTGCCTTCCTATGAGCCTGGCCGGCACTTCGTAAAACTCAAGGAGTTCTCGCACCTGGTATGCGTCCCGCGCGGTCACCAAGACCTCATAATTTCGCTTTCTGAGTTCGTCAATGATCGGACGAAAGAAAGGAACGTGCGGAGAATTATCCAAATCCACCCAGATCTTCTTCCGTGCCGACGGGAGTGCTACGTGTAAAGTCTGGTGATCAAGTGAGGCTACTGGACTCGCCATTTTTCTGCTTTCAGATTATTCGTGGCTGCGCTGCGGATCAGGCTGAAGCTTCCTAAACGCGATTGGCTGCTAGTGGTGAAGACGAATCTATCTTCTCGCCGACGGTAGGTTGGCATGGCGCCGCATCGATTCGTCCAATACTGACATACCGGAACCCGTTTCGGCTGATTTCCTCCGGAGCAAAAACGTTCCTTCCGTCGATGATCAACGGGTGATCGACGGCTGAGCGCAATCGCTCCCAATCCAACACGCGAAATTCGTCCCATTCGGTGACGATGACGATGGCATCCGCACCTTCAGCAGCTTCGTAAGGATTCGAACAGTACGTAATGTTGGGAAGCATCGACTTGGCTTTTTGCATTGCTTCCGGGTCATAAGCTCTCACCAGCGCGCCTTCGTCGACTAGTGACTTCACCAGTGCGATCGAGGGTGCGAAGCGCACGTCGTCGGTATTCGGCTTGAAGGCCAAGCCCCAAATCGCGATTTTCTTATCACGTATAACCCACAGTTCCTTCGCAATCTTTTCTTGGAAATGTTCCACCCGGCGTTGGTTAATCTTCTCCACTTCCTTCAATAAAGAGAAATCACAGCGTGATTTCTCCGCGATTCTGATAAAGGCCTGCACATCCTTGGGGAAACAGAAACCTCCAAAACCAATTCCGGGATTCAGGAAAGCCGGCCCGATCCGGGGATCGAGACCCATGCCTTCGGCAACCTTGGTCACGTCGGCTCCCACCGCCTCGCAAAGATTCGCGACCATGTTGATGAAGGAAATCTTCATCGCCAGAAAAGAGTTGGAAGCATGCTTGATGAGTTCTGCCGAACCGGTATCGGTCACCAGAAAAACAGGTTCTTTCCGTTTTGGGCAATTTGCATGGATTGGGCAAGTAAACTCCTGCTTGACGATCGGTTGGTAGATCTCATGCAGCAAGTCAGCGGCCCGTGCAGAATCGACCCCTATGACAATCCGATCGGGATGGAGGAAATCATCAACCGAGGTTCCCTCCCGCAAGAATTCTGGATTGGATGCCACGTCGCATCTCAACCCGTTGGTACTATGCAGGGAGAGGTGCTTTCGCAGCTGTGCACCGGTTTGAACTGGCACAGTGCTTTTTTCGATAACCAGCCGGTATCCAGAGGCACGCTTTGCAATCGCTCGAGCGACTCCTTCGATTGCGGAAAGGTCTGCGTCACCGTTGGCCAACGGCGGCGTGCCGACACAAATGAAGATCGCATCTCCCCATCCAATCGCCTCTTCCGTGGGCCCAAAGTGCAGTCTTCCAGCGCTTCGAACCCCCTTGATAACGTCTTCGAGGTGGGGCTCAAACAGTGGCATACCGCCGCTCTGCAGTTTGGCCAGTTTCTCGCTGTCGCTTTCGCTGCAGAAAACTTCGTGACCGATTTGCGCAAGGCAAGCCGCGGTCGTAAGACCCACATAACCTGCACCAATGACTGAAAGTTTCATTTCTTCCCTTTACCTCGAAGTATTTTGTTTGGAATTGACGTAGGAGAGATCTACGCTGTCCGGTTTGCGGCGGCTAGTGACGTTACGTCGGCCTCGGCGTTCTTGCGGGTGAACCTGGAAGCGAAGCTAACAACTTCTTCCACCACCCTTGCTTGTTGCGGCGCCGTTAATTGAGGAAACATTGGTAGAGAGACGATCTCCGCTGCTGCTTTTTCGGTAGCCGGAAAGTCTCCATGACGATAGTTCATCGAAGCATAGGCCTTCTGCAGATGCAACGGAATCGGATAGTGAATGCCGCTACCTATACCAGCTTTCTTCAAGTGGTTCATCATTCCGTCACGGTCTTCAGCGCGGATTACATACAGGTGATACACGGCTCGTGACCACGACGGTTCAAAGGGAGCTGTGACGTCGTCCGCCGCGGCGAACAGGCGACTATATTCGGCCGCGCGTTCCCGGCGCTGGGCGTTCCACTTTGCCAGATGAGCCAGTTTCGCGTGCAGCAGGCCGGCTTGAAGTGCGTCCAACCTACCGTTGTAGCCTTCTATGTCGTGATAGTACTTCTGAGCTTGTCCGTGGTCGCGGAGCATGCTGATCTTCTTCGCAAGATCGGCATCGTTGGTGGTCACCGCGCCTGCCTCGCCACAAGCTCCCAGATTCTTGCCAGGGTAGAAACTGAACGCTGCTGCCCGTCCCATCGAACCAGCTTTCATCCAGCGATTATGCTTTCGGGAGAAATATTCGGCGCCATGTGCCTGGCAAGCATCTTCAATGACTGTGAGATGGTATCGATCAGCTAGTTCTTGAATCGCATCCATGTCCGCCATCTGCCCATAAAGATGGACCGGAATGACGGCAGTGACCGGCCGGCCGCTGCGGCGGCTGATCAGCTTGCCGGACTTGTCCTTTTCGCACTGCTTCTCTAAATACTCCCGAAGCTTCTCCGGGGCCATGTTGTACGTACGGTCGTCAATGTCGACGAATTCCGGAAGCGCTCCCGCTTGCGAAATGGCCTCGGTCGTGGCAATGAACGTGTGGGGGACCGTCACCACAACGTCACCCGGCTGTATGCCACAAACCATGATGGCGAATCGCAGGGCATCGGTGCCGCTGCTGATGGCGATCGAATGGCTGGTGCCACAGAACGCGGCGAACGCCTTCTCGAATGCTTCAACCATGGGACCACCGATGAAGCCGGCGGTGTGCAGGATCTGGTGGAAAATGGCGGTGAGTTCCTGCTCCATTTCCACGTGAGGAGTTACAAGATCGAGAAAAGGAATACTGTTTGAGTTCGTAGAATTGCTCACTTTGTGACCTCCGCTATTTGTTCGATATAACGAAAAACTCTGGCCGGATTTCCCGCTACGATGCTGTTCGGTGGGACATCCTTGGTAACGACGCTCCCGGCTCCTACAATAGCGTTTTCCCCAATCGTAATGCTCGAAAGGATCGTCGCACCGGAGCCAATGGATGCTCCCTTCTTAATCACCGTCCGTTCGACCTTCCAGTCCGCTTCGGTTTGCAGGTTCCCGTCAGTTGCCGTGGCCCGCGGATAGCTGTCGTTGATGAACATCACGCCGTGGCCGATGAAGACGTTGTCTTCAATCGTGACACCCTCGCAGATAAACGTATGGCTCGAGATCTTGCATCGCTGACCCACGGTGGCATTCTTCTGAATTTCGACAAAGGCACCAATCTTCGACTCATCCCCAATTTCACAGCCGTACAGATTGATGAACTTGGAGAGCTTCACATCGCGCCCTAGCCTTACATTCGGGGCTACACAGAGATAGTCATTCATGATCAAATAATTTCCCTTTGTAGTTTTGGTTTTGGCGGAAATGACGAGACGGCAATTCGCGCGGGCGACCGAGCGAAGTGGTAGGAGTGCGAGGGGGTTAGAGGTGAACCAAGGCTCCTCTTTTTCCTACGGATTCATTGGCCGCTTCGAGGAGTTTGACCACGCGAAGGCCGGCGGCGCCATCGTTAAAAGGTTTGTGATTGTTGGAAATGCAATCGATGAAATAGGCGAGCTCTTGCCTCAGAGCTTCGATCTGTTCCACTTGCGGAGCCCACATGTCACCCGAGCGATAGTTCACCAGGAGGTTGTACAGGCCTTCGCGACTCGTAATGTGAACGCCTTTGTCGTATACCTTGATCTTTTCGTCGGCTTCGAGGTCATTCCAGACCAACATCTTCTTCTCGCCACCGATGAGCGTGGTACGAACTTTGACCGGCGATAGCCAGTTGACGTTGATGTGAGCAATGATCTTGTTGGGGAAGTAGACAGTGATGAAGGCTACATCCTCGTGGCCGTTGAGATGGGTCTGGCCAGTAGCGGAAACAGCTTCAGGAGTCTCCTTGATCAGATGGTCGATAATCGAGAGATCGTGGGGCGCAAGATCCCAAATCACGTTCACGTCGTGCTGGAATAGGCCGAGGTTGACGCGTGTCGAATCGTAGTAGTAGATCTTTCCGAGCGTACCTTCCTCAAGCAACTGCCCGATTTTCTTCACCGCCCCCGTAAACAGGAAGGTGTGATCTACCATGATTTGCAGATTCTTTTTTGCCGCGAGATTGATGAGTTCTTCTGCTTGACCCGAATCGCTGGTAAAAGGTTTCTCAACAAACACGTGCTTTCCATTTTCCAGGGCGGCCTTGGTCAACTCGTAATGGGTCCACACAGGAGTCACGATGGCGACGGCATCGATTTCAGTCGAGGACATCAGCTCAGCAGTGTCCGCGACCACTTTGATGTGCGGGTAGGTCTTGTGAATGCGTTTGCGTGCCGTCGGGCTCTTGTCGCAAACCGCCACTACTTCGGAACCATCCAACTGGTCAAGATTCCTGACCACGTTCGGGCCCCAGTATCCGTATCCGACTACGCCGAATTTAACCACAGTTTCACCACTCCCCTTGTGCATGGATTCGTGCGAGGCAGGTTCAGAAAGCTGACTTGCCGGCTGTAAGACAGTTGACATATGCAGAGGGGGAGAGTTTCTTAGTACGCGCCGTCGCCGAACACAACTGCGACCGGAGTGCGCAGCAGAATCTTGAGGTCCATCCAGGGCGACCAGGTTTTGGCGTATCGCAAATCCAGGCGAACCATGTCATCGAACTTAATGCGGCTGCGTCCGTTCACCTGCCACAACCCGGTAATTCCAGGCTTGGCTTCCAGTACCCGCCGCCGATGCCAAATGTCGTAAGCCTCAACTTCGTAAGCGATGGCAGGACGTGGCCCAACCAGAGACATCTCACCTTTGAGCACATTGACGAACTGCGGCAACTCGTCAAGGCTGGTCCGCCGCAGGAAAGCGCCGATGCGCGTAATTCTGGAATCCTGCGTCAGTTTGTAGACGCCATTGCCATTGCTGCTTCCTGGATGGCTCTGCGCGTTACCAGCGATCAATTGCCTGACGTAGGCTTTGTGAACACTGGCATCATTGTTGACGTGCATTGATCTGAATTTCAGGAAAACAAACTGCTCGCCGTGTTGCCCGACTCGCTTCTGCCGGAAAAACACGGGGCCCTTCGAGGTCAGTTTGATGGCGATGGCGATGGCCAGGAGAACAGGAGAGAAAAGCAGCAAGGCGAGGGCGCTGCCCGCGATATCCATGATTCTCTTGATCGCGCAGAAGAACTTCTTCGCGTTGTCTCGGCGTACAAGATCCGGATACAGAGTCGGATTGCTGGGCCGTTGGGGAATATCGTGATTCCACTCCTCCGGAAACAGGTGGAAGGAGATGCTGATCAGACCGAATTGCTGCGAGCTCAAATTGTTGCGCAGCGTCTCGCTGACTCTGGTCATCATCGTGCTAAGGATCGTGTTCCGATCCTCAGCTCCGAACTCTGTGAACATGACGCCTACAACGGAGTTGCTCTTGTACCAGCCCGTGACGTCCGTCTCTCGGGTCGAAAGAGAGAGTGCCAACAGAATTCTGTCAAGGGCCTTCTCATTCTTATCCGACCGCAGACCATTTCCCATATCCAAGAGCATTAACAGGAAAGGCTTTCGCGAGCGCTCTGTTCTCTTTCGCTCGATCGAAATCACCCTGTGAAAAGCTCCCTCATTCAGAATGCCGCGTTCCTCAACCGGCACCACCTCTGCCGAAAGAGTATCCAGATTTTCTATACCGCCTGAGCGCCGTACATTCACGACTCCCTCTCCTCGTTCTGCTTCCTTGGTTTGGACGCAGGAACTGTCGACCTACTCTTAACTGCTTTGTGCTTTATTGGGGGAGTACAGAACTGGGGACTGAAACAAACTACCGGGGGATTATTGATCGATTCAGAAACGGTTTACTGTTTAGTACCTTCAGCCTGTCGCGAGGCCGCCGGACCGTAGCGATAGTAATAGTTGGTGTGGTCAGTGCTTGCAGAGGAGTTCACGACCGCACCGAGTACCTTCGATTCTTCAAGCGCCTGCAAACCTCTCTGCAGCTGTCGGCGCTTGGTCGTTCCTTCTCTCGTTACCAGGAGAATACCGTCCGCTAAACGCGCCCAAACGCTTGTGTCCGCCAGTGGCAGCACGGGGGGAGAATCAATAATGATCCAATCAAACCAGGCGGCGAGTTGTTCTATGAGTTTTGAAAGCCTCCCGGACTGCATCAATTCCAAGGGATTCTCCGGAGGATGGCCAGCCGGCAGAAACCACAAGTTGGGGCCTTCGAGGCGATAGATGCCCGTAATAGGGCGCGGCTCGCCGAGTAACCATTCGCTGAGACCGGGAAGCTTCCCCAGGCCAAACTGCTTGCTCAACGAGGGGCGCCGCAGATCGCCATCCAACAGCAAAATTTTCGGCTGCTGCCTGCGGGCTAAAATAGTTGCCAGGTTTGCAGACACTGTACTCTTGCCTTCTTCGGGAATCGTGCTGGTAATCAACAATTTCTTGAGTGGACGGCTATGCTGGAGCTGCCTCAGACGCACGCCCAGAAAGCGAAATTTCTCCGCGCCAAAACTTTCCGGAGCAGTTAGACATATCAACTTACTGTCCGGTGGCAGGGAGACTGGCAACGACTGGAATTGACTCAAGTCGTTGTTGGCGAAGTCGTTCCCCGCATATTCGTTCTCGGTGAAGTCAGCGGGAACAAGCTCGTTCGCAGACAGATCCGTCTGGGCAGTGGCGCTTGCTTCGCGCTCTACCGCTTGCAGAAGTTCAGTCGCAAGTGCAGGCGGCGCTGTCGCCACGCCTGAGCGCTCCGACTCGGACCTTTGTAAGGCTTCAAATATACGGCTCATGTTTAGTGGCTCCAGTCGCTGCTGCGGCCCGCGGCTCTCCGTGGCTCGATTGCAATTTTTGCAGGTAGTCATGCAGGAGGAGCAGAGTCTTCGCTGCTCGGCGCGCGTCGCCTTCCTCGTTACCGTTAGCTGCGTCTACCTTGGGTTGATGCACCACCCCGAGACGAAAATCGGTTGCGATATCCTCGATGATGTCGGGTGTCACACTGCGTGCTTGCCGGGCGTACGCGGTGATGAGCGCGTTTTCGCATACGGTGTTGATCAGACGCGGAATCCCGCGCGAGTGCCGGTGGACCCTCACAATTGTCTCGGCCGGAAAAAGCAGAGCAGAATTGGTGTTTCCTGCGAGTTGCAACCGGCGCTGGATATAACCCGTCGTTTCGTCCAAGTTCAAAGGCTGGAGTTGAGAACGCAGAGCAATTCTCTGTTTCAATTGTCGCAACTCGATGGAGTCGAGCTTCTCGTCCAGTTCGGGTTGACCCACCAGTAGGATCTGAAGGAGCTTTTCGTTCGTCGTTTCAAGGTTCGTTAACAGGCGGATTTCCTCGAGCACTTCTGCCGCCACGTGGTGGGCTTCGTCGACAACCAGCACGGTGGTCAGCTTCTTCTGATGTCGCGAAATAACGTAATTGCTCAGTGTCAGAAGAAGCTCGCTCTTGTTCTTGCCTGCCACATTCAGCCCGAAGTCGCCGGCAACATATTGCAGGAATTCGACAGGCGAGAGCCGACTGTTGAATACATACGCGTAGGCAACATCGCTCTGATTCAGCAACTGCAGCAGGCAGCGAACGAGCAGTGTTTTGCCCGTGCCGACTTCTCCGGTCATCACTACGAATCCCTTGTGGCGCCTGACACCGTAGTAGAGCGCCGCCAGAGCTTCGTTGTGTCTCCGGGTGGGAAAAAGGAAGAAGGGGTCCGGAGTGATCTCGAACGGGTTACGCTTCAGATTGTAAAAAGCTTTGTACATTGTGTACCAACATTACCCTCGGAAGAAACTTATCGCCGATCCGAGTAGAACGGTCGCAAAGACGACCCCTGCCGTTGCCCAGCTTACCCAAAGTTTCCTCCCCTGCTTTCTTTCCTCATCGGGCCCGCTGATCGCCGGGATCTCTGAGATCACATTCACCGGCAAGAGCGCTTTTAGCGCCTTCTCATCGTAAACGCGGTCGTCCAGGAACTCGGTCGCGCCCGCGAGACCTGCCCCCAACGCGATGCCAACACCCAAACCGATACCGCAAAACTTGAGGCGGTTCGGAAAATCGGGCTTCAACGGAAGACTCGGAGGATCGATCATCTGGAAGTGTTCGCCCTGCTGCAGTAATTCCATGCTTGTAGCCATTTGTGAGGAGTTTTTCTTCTTTAGGAGCTCATCATAATCTGCCTTGGACTGTTCGTAATTTCGGGTGAGATCAGCGTATTGCTGTTCGCGTGCAGGCTCCTCGTTCAAACGCCTCTGGTAATCATCAATCTTGGTTTTCAAAGCAGCGATCTCGTGTTCCTTGTTCGTCATGTCGATTTGATTGGCTTTTAACTGACCCTGAAGTTGAACCGTCGCCGGTCCGTCGGCGTTATCCACACTGTCTGCCATCGACGCGGGGGAATTGCTACTCCCTGAGGCCGCAGTCGCACCAGCCTTCAGGTCGGCCAGAGCCTGGTCTCGCATTTTTTCTGTCTTCGCGATCTGGTCCTTCAGCTTCCGAACGTCGGGATGACGATCCGTGTAGTGGGAGCTAAGATCGGCGAGCTGCGCTCTGAGTTTCTCGAGCTCTTCGTCCAATGCGGGTATTCCTAAAGGCGTACCGTTCTCAGTCTTGGGTGCCCTTTGCAAAGCGCGGGACTGTTCCAGCATCGATTGTAGGTAGGCGTTCTGCTGCCGGTCCGAATTGAGGCCATCCTCTTCGTTCTGTAGTTGGGACTGAAGTCCGGACAGGATTTGGACATTGCTTCCCAATTGGGACGGCAACTCGCCCAAATGCTGATCCTTGTATACTCGGACCTTTTCTTCCTGCTCCGCCAAGTTCTGCCGTGCGCTTTCCAGTTGTTGTTCGAGAAACTTGGTAGTGTCTTCGGATTTTTGCTGCCGCAACTCCAGATTTTCGCTGATGAACAGATTGGTCAACTGACCCGTTACCTGTTGGGCGACGTGAGGATCGCGAGCCGAGAAAAAGATGTTGAATGAGGTTATATGCTGGTACACATCCTTTACCAGCTCGATGTCGATATCCTTGCGCATTCGCTCGACCAATTCGTCCTCATTGACGTGACCGCCTTGGCCGGCATACAGGTTTACGTCTTTGATGATATGCAGAAGGTTCGTGCGACTCAGAATCTGCTGGGTTATGCTCGCCAACCGCGCCTGTAGATCATCGGATATGTTCGGCGTCACGTAATCCTTTGGCATGCTTGGCTGTTCGACCAGAATCAGCGTGCCCGACTTGTATTGCGATGGCAGAACCCAACTGGCACTCCAGACCACCAGCCACCCCAGAAAGAAAGGTATTAGGAAAAACATATGCCGACGGCGAATCACGTCGAAATACTGCTGCAAGTTGATGCTTTCGCCTGATTTCTCTTCTAACTCGTCTACCATAAATACCTTTCTAAATTACCTTCCCAGCGGCCTCATGAACTGATACGAGATATTCACTGCCACACGATTCTGATCGGGGATCGCGGATATCGCAGCAATGCCGCTGTAGCTCTGGTGTAAACGTGTGTATTGCAACTGCACATTAAGACGTTGGCCCACCTGGCGCTGTACCGATGCGTTCCCCGAGATTGTATGACCACCGCTGTTCAACGTAGCCAACGCATCCAGAACGCTATTCTTCGAATAGCTCGCTCCGATCGCGGCACTCAATTTCCGCGTCAGTTGCTGGTGCAACGAGGCGTTCGCACTGGACGCATGAACAGCGCTGCTCAAGCCCCCGCCGTCGTTGATCGTTTGTGAGTAGCTCGCTGCAAAGCTGGTCAGTCTTCCCTGCCATCCGAAGCTGACGCCACCGCCCGGCGACCACCCCTGCGAAGAAGGCACTCCCAACTGCTGCGTGCTCGAATATTGCGGACCACCAAAGAATGATAGGGAGATTGTTGGCTTGAAGTAGATAGTATAAAAACCAAACACGCTCTGGGCGTGAGTTTCACTCTGCACCGCGGTCCCACTCGCCGAGAATACCTGATATTGATAGGTTACGCCGATGTAGTGCATTTTCGACAAGCGGTGCGAGTAGAATCCCGAACCACCCTTCGAACTTGAATTATTGGCGAGCCCGAGAACCTGTGATTGGTTCGGATAGTACAGATTCCCGAAGGTTCCGCTGGCTCCGACCATCGCATTAGCGGCAAACTGGTAGGTCAGAGTGGCGTTCGCAGTATTTGTGAGCACTTCGGCGTTCGGAGCTATCACGGAGTAATTGGGAACAACTACGCCACCGGACACAGGCTGCTGAAGATCCGTATTCGGCTGGTTCAGAACGCTAGACGATTGCTGAAATGTATCGCGCAGACTTAGCGTCACATGAGGACTTAGACGATAGCGAAGATTCACGCCCAGATTCTGGTTAGCCTGATTCAGCGAAGTCGTTTTCTGGTAGAAAGTAAACCCGGGACTGTACGTGAAAACCCAATGCAGTCGTGATCTGGTCTGATCCAACGAGATGGTAGGCAATATCGTATAGCTGACGTCGCTTATCGGCTGGCCATTGCTTCCAGTCGTCACGTCGGACTGGTAGGCGGTGCTGAAAATCAGGCCTCCGCTCAGGTAATTAGAACGCGTTTCGGAGGTAAAACCCATCGAATATCCTTCTCCGCTGACCGGAGCAGGGGTTAGCATGCCCCCTCCGCCACTGCCGGGGCCAGTTCCGGCTGCGTCGGCGCCGGTCTGCGCCCAGAGAGGGCACGCAGCCAGCAGAATGATACCAACGAGAACTCGGTTTCGCATGCGCGGTTTCAAGGCACCACGATGGTGTCACCTGGCTGCAGTTTTATGTTCTGCGCCATGTTCTTGCCCTTGATGACCTCTTTGTAGTTAAAGGGCAAGCGTGACTCTCCGCCATCTGCGTTCTTGCGGAGGACGTAGATGGATTTCTGTTTGGCAAAATCTCGAAAGCCGCCCGCAAGAGCAATTGCATCCAAAACCGTCAGAGAGCTTGTCAGCGGGAACGTTCCCGACTTGTTGACCATGCCGAGGATGTTGAATTTCTGGCTCTTGATTTCTGTAACGATGACGGTCACTTCCGGCTCGGATATGAAGCTTTGCAGCTTAGCAGCCAGCAGTTTCTCTAACTGAAGCGGCGTCTGCCCGCTCGCCTGCACCTCACCGGCCAACGGCAGTGAGATTTTCCCATCCGAGCGTACCGGAACGGTTCGAGATACTTCCGCCTCTTTCCAGACGTTGATCGACAAAACGTCATCGTCCCCGATAATGTAAGTGTTATCGTGAGGCGGGACTGCAGCCGCTCCGGTGCCAGGGTCGGTGGACGCTGCTTGCGGTGCTGGTGATGTGCTACCTGCATTTTTCGTTGTGTCAGTCTGTGCCGCCAGCCAACCCGAAATCAGAATGCAAACGGCGAACATCGATAAACGCCGACACATCTTTTTCACTGGGATTGTCATGGTTTGCTCCAAACTGAGCAATTGTAGCGCGCTAGTCCCCATTCGGCGTTAAATCCGCTTTCCGTTGCCCCTAAAACCATTTCCTGGAAAGGTAGAAGGATAGGCTTCTGAAGAGCTCATATGGTATTGCTCAATCTTGTAGAGCAGGGTTCGATAGCTGACTTTAAGCAGCCGCGCCGCAGCTTTTCGGTTCCAGCCGGTTTTCTCAAGAGCCGTAGCGATCGCGGTTCTTTCTGCCTCAAACCGGACACTTTGCACCAAGGACTTGAGTGAGTTGGGAGTGGCAGATCGTTCCCCATTTGCGTCGTTAATTGCTTCCCGTGCCGATTCCGCCGTTTCCATCGTATGGCCGTTACTCGGTTTACCATTTGCCGGCTTGGGTTCTGATTTTGCAGTAGCAAAGATGAGCTCTTTGTCCCCCATCACCAGGTAACGCTTTACAAACTCCTCGAGTTCGCGCAGATTTCCGGGCCACGAATACGCATGGCAGGCTTCCAGTACCGCTGGAGAAAAAGTGCGTGGAGGCAGGCCATAGTGTTTCGCCAGATGATGCATAAAGTGGCGAAGCAGAATTTGTATCTCATCTTTCCGCTGGCGCAAGGGTGGGGCCTGGACCGTAAAAGCGCTCAAGCGATAGTAGAGATCCTCGCGCAGCTTCTTTTCAGAAAGGGCTCGCTCAATGTCGGCGCTGGTTGAAGCCAGAATTCGGACGTCAACCTCGACCTTAGCGCCGCTCCCAGGCCGGAAGAACATTTTGTTCTGCAATACTTGCAGCAGCTTGCTCTGGACGCTGGTTGGCATCTCGGTGATCTCGTCCAGCAGAACTGTTCCCTTCTCGCACAACTCAAGTTTTCCGGGTTTCGATCTCATTGAACCGGCGGAGTCGTTGCGCTCGTACCCGAAGAGCTCGGTTTCGAGCAGATCGCCGGGCAGCGCTGCGCAATTCACCTTCAGAAATTTGAATCCCGAGCGGACGGACAGTTTATGAATGAGGCGAGCGGCGGTATCTTTTCCACTTCCATTCTCTCCTAGGATCAAGACCGGAACACTAGCCTGGGCCAGCAATTCGGCCTGGGCGCGAAGCTTGCGCATGATTGGGCTCGCGCCTACAAAGAATGCATCATCGCTGACTTGTTCGATGTCCTCACTGGCCAACTCCATTTCGATGCCATCGGGCTGGGAGCTGAGTTGGCCTCGAATCACGCTCTCAAGCTGCTCGTCGTCGACCGGCCTGATCAGATAATCCTGCGCACCCAGGCGAATGGCTTCATTTTTCCTTCCGGCGTCGTCGGGATAACAGAGCAAGATGATCGGCAGGTTCGGGCGAAGTCGGCGCAGCCAACGCAAAATGTGAAGGCTGTCGGCATCCCCTCGAGGCAGATCCAGGAGAAGCAGGTCCGGCGTCACTCCTGCCTGCACGAACTCCAAGGCTTCCCAACCGCTGCCCACCGTCTCCAGTTGCCAGGAATTGGCTTCCCCGATCGACCAGAGCGAGCGAACCACGGTGGGCTCCTTACTGACGACCAGGAGGCGTACCGCTTCGATTGCGTTTTCTATCACGGGATTGAAGTTCCTTTGGGAGATGCCGAGGGAAAGAGAATGTAAGAATCCTAGAGCGGTTCTACGTCGTACCCCTGAATGCGCACGGCCAGCGACCTTTGAATTGCGTCGATTGAGACCACCAGGGTGCTGTCATCGTTTCGGGCAAGCAGAATCCCTTCGACTCCGTCCAATGCGCCGCCGCGTACTCGCACGCGCTGTCCGATCTGAAGAAAAGGATGGGCACTCCAAGGTATTTGCTGCCCGATCAGGGTTCGCACCGCCTCAATTTGTGATTCGGCGATTGGAGTTCCCAAGCCGCGAGCGCCCACAAACTTGAACACACCGTCGATGCGCAGCACCCGCAATCGCTCGTCGCCGGTTGGAGCCAGCTTCACAAACACGTAGCAGCCAAAGAGTGGCAATTCTACCGACTTCCTCCGGTCGCTCCAACGGTGCACCTCGGTAACCGTCGGCAGGAAAGTGTTCACGCCTAATTCGCGTAGCCGGTGGGCAACAACCCTTTCGTGTCGGGCGCGAGTATGCACTGCATACCACTGCTCAACGCCGGTTGTCACGATCGGTGCCATACTCGGAGAGTCCCACGATTGGTTGCCGGTACTCATAGCTTCGCCCTCTGAGTCACAATGTGACTTCGGCACCTGCGAATGGCCCCAAACAAATGGAGGATCTGGACAATTGCAGCACCCGGGGGAACGTGCCAGAACTACTGGGGGGAGGACTAATCTATACTAATTCTATCAACATTATTGCAATATAATCTTCGTGTCAAGTAACATACCGATCACAGGAATCACCAATCCCTGCGCATTACTGCACCGACTCGAAGATTTCAGCTTACCGGGCACGGGGGATGGGACTCAGTTCTGAGTTGGTTGCCCGAAAGTGAACTCAGATTACATTCGTATGCAGGACGCTGCAAGAGGTACACGCTCTCCGCGACGGATTTCTCATGTCGACGTGAGTGCAGATTCTCTGTGGTAGGAGATAACCAGACTAGAGAAGCACTTCTCCTAACATAGAGAGGTTCGACGACGCCCGGCCAATGTTACCGGCCTCGGCTCCCGATCTACTCAGCTGGGAAATTGAAAAGTAAGATTGGCTCTATGCAATTGATTGTACGCCGGATACAAACACACTCCGACTATCGAATCGTATCTACAATCAGACAATCGAGCTTCCAGGCTTCGAAGGCAATCCGATGCAAGTTGATAAGGGTCGCAACCAGCTACAACCAATGCAAACCTTTGCGACCTTTCCCTTGTATTCTCGCTGCAGATACGGTAGACTCACTCTCGGTTGGTACTGGTGTTTGTAGTCACTTTGCATCCTTCATAATTATCTGTTGGCTGATTTTTGCGGCCTTTGCGTTTTCAAATGTCCCCCGAATAGAACAAGATCCCCCCGCCTGTGGGAGATACTCCCCCGTCTCAGCACAGCTTTCTTGATTGTGGCATTTGTTGGCTTGGTCCGGTTTTGGTGACCTACTCGAATGATGTCGCTGGAGAAGCTTATGGATACCCAAGGTGCGAGGGAGGATCGGATCCGTGTACTGGTTGCGGACAATACCAGGATCCACACTCAACTGCTCGCCGATGCACTAGCGCGGGATCGCGGATTGGATGTTACCGGCGCAGATTCCGATTCCAACGGTGTGATCGCAGCAGCCGCCGCTCATAAAACGGACGTTCTGCTGATCAGTTCCAACCTGGACGACGAATCCCACCGGGTGTTTGAAGTTCTGCGGGAGCTGCGGGCATCGCACCCTCAGATCCGCGCCGTCATGCTGCTGGATTCCTCGAAGCGCGACTTTATCCTGCATGCATTTCGCGCGGGTGCAAGAGGAATTTTCAGCCGTCACGACTCGGTTGACTCGCTGAGCAAGTGCGTCCGCAGCGTGCACGAGGGACAGATCTGGGCCACGAGCCTGCAAATGTCATATGCGGTAGAAGCCCTGGCATCTTCGCCCAACGTAAAAGCTGTGGATGCGAACGGTTTGGATCTGCTTTCGAAGCGCGAGATGGAAGTCGTCCGCAGTCTGGCCGAGGGACTGACCAATCGCGAAATCGCCGAGCGTCTGGGCCTGAGTCAGCACACCATTAAGAACTACCTGTTTCGAGTGTTTGACAAGTTAGGCGTCTCCAGCCGAGTCGAACTGCTGTTCATGACGCTGAGCCAAGCCAGTCCGGCCCAATCACTGCTCCCTTCCCTTCTGGCCAATGGCGGTCGACACGATGAGGCGACGATCGCCGTCTGTCAAAAGGCAGCGGAACAAGGCCTGCCGACCGCACAGCTGGCGTTGGCACAACTCTATTCGGCTCGCCGCTCTGGGCCAAAGGACCAGATGTATGCCTACATGTGGTTTCTGATCGCCAATGAGCAGATCACCCGGGCCAAAAACCATGTCAACGAATCGATGACCATCGAGCAACTGCTCGAGGCCGAGCAACGAGCGGCCGAGTGGATGAGGAAGACAAAAAAGATGCCATCTTCGTCGATCGAAGATCCTCCCGAACACCGACCCGCTAGGGAAAAAGACGCATCCACCGCCTGATTCAAAGCGGAGGCCTTTCGTCTCCGCCTTTCCTCACACGACCCTGGGTTGCGAACAAGCAGGTAAAGAACATATATAAGGTCATTTCCCCCGCTTCCATCATCTATTATGGCCAGTCGAGGCGCAGGCTGTTGAGGAAGAGTATTGCTCTATGTGGGGCGGATTTGTTTCCTGCTGATGCAAATCGTCATTCCTGATCGGTCCGGCGTCTAACAAGCCGTTCATACGAAGGTTCGCTTCCTCTGCGCCAAGTCATCCGAGGCGCTATAAGCCGAGGTGAAGCGTGGGCTCAACAAAATTCTGGTCGGCTGCAATAATGCGGGCTTTCTGCCGACTTCGCGTTCTACGCCAGCGACGGCTTTACTTGTTGCGAGCTCGGCTGATTATTCGGGACTAGCCGTTGCCGGGTAGCGAGTCACTCTGCAACGATCCACGCAGCTCCTATCGCTGTCAGGTTGTACGCGTTGGCACCCCGGACGCATGGTCGGGGAGAAGAAAAGATCAGGGGCGCCAATGCCATCGCACTGAAGGTCAGCAACATCAGCCCAAGAAGTCTAGCCGCCAGAACGTCGAGCACCCCCGAAACGATGGCCGCTCCTGCAAGAACGAATGCGATTCCGGTGAGCACCGCCCAGAAGGTTGCGCCGAACGGAATCCATTTGGGGATCATTGGAACCACCGTCCAGACGGCGGTGAGGTTTGCGAGGCCGAAATCGATTAAGCAAAGCCCGAACGTCCAACGAACCAGCCTGGCCGCGGGCTGCGAAAGTGCATCTCGTTCTGACGGCGATTTCCAGACAATCACTGCCGCGACGAAAAGAATGATTTCCTGGCAGGCATCGCCAAGAACACCGAAGTAGACGTAGGCTCGATGTCCGTGGACGTCGGGCCCCGAGTACAAGCGGGCAAAAGAAACAGCACAAAGATGCCGTACGGGATGGTCAGCAATGCCGCGGCCGAGCGTCTGCTCCGGCGCGACAGCAGGGCTGCGCCTGCGACAACCAGCCAAATGGCAGCGACGCGCGCAAAGATCTTGGCACCGGGTATAAGGAAACTGGAACTCAGGAGCGACCATTAGTCAAAATATCGCACAGCCTGCTGGCGTAGCGGTCGATAGCCTGGACGATGTTTGGGTGAACAACGGACTTCAGTACGTCACAATGTACTCTCCTTTTGGCGAGTATCTGGGCTCGTCCACGCCTGGCGGCGAGATTGATTCGATCGCCACCGGGGCTGAGTGGTATGTGGTTGGCGGCGACTCTACATGGACACAACTGCCGGCAGGAGAAGTATTGACCAACAACGGCATCGCGGGTTCGAGTCAGTTTCCGTCCCATGAACAGGCCGTGGCGGCTGCTTTCAATAAGGCCGGCGACTACTTCATGGCCCAGGAAACGGGTGAAGTGGACATTATTAATCCCCTTACCACGGCGCGCACGTATGTGCTGGGTGTTGCCTATCCGCCCACGGGCATGGTGGTTGACAGCAAGCGCGGCCACATTTTTCTTTCTAACCGGTACAACAACACAATGTACGCCGACATCTTGATGGCTACCCAGTTCAAGCTGCCTCCGATAGCTGGCGATACCGGACCGGAAAATTCATGGGGCGGCACAAAGCAAGCGTAACGGCGGCGATCTTGATGACGCTCGCGATTAAGTAAGGATCGGCTGCCGCCCAGTCGCCCTTTTCCAGCAGAATCCATCCCAGCATATTGAGCGAATACGCGGTGTCGGGATGGCCGCGGCCCGAGACTCGCTGTCGAATCTCAAGCACCTTGCGCTCCGTGGCTTCGGCCTCGGAAAGATTGCCCAAATCACTCAGCGCTCCCGCCAAGTTGTGCATTGCAGTCAGATATGACGGGCTATCGGTTCCTTCATTGCTGGCTGAAATCTCAGCGGTTGAACGCAGCAGTTGAGTGGCTTCTTGATAGCGGCCCTTCTTTTCCAGCACCAGCGCTAAGTAGTTTCTGGCACCCGCAATCACGTCGCTGTTTTCCGGGCTCACGGCAATCGCTTCCTCAGCGAGGGCCCCCACCGAAGCGTACCGCCGATCCGGCTCCTTGCGCAGAGCCTTCAAAACGATGTTGTCCAGATCTCCCCGCAGCGCCCTCGCTTCATTCTTCACCGCTGCGGGTCCTGCTCCAAGGACGGAACTTGGACGAGTCGGCGTCTGCTCGCAAACAATGCGGCAACTTCCAGGGGACTTCTGGTATCGATTTTCAAAGGAGGCTGTCCGGTCAGCAGCACATAGAGAAGTACGCCCAGCGCGTAAACATCGGTCGTGGTCGTAATCGCTTCGCCGCGAACCTGCTCCGGACTCGCATTCTGGCGTCATCAGTCGCTCGGTGGCGCGCGTCAAGTTAACATCGGAGATCTCGGATGACTGGAGCAATTTCGCGATTCCAAAGTCGAGCAGCTTTGGAACGCCTTCGTTCGTCACGAGAATGTTTGCCGGCTTGATGTCGCGGTGAACCACTAGATTCCGGTGCGCGTACTCCACAGCCGCGCACACGGTACAAAATAATTTCAGGCGCTCAGGAACCAAGAGGCCGCGGGCGGTCGCGTACTTGTCCATGGCAACGCCCTCGATGTATTCCATTACCAGATATGGCGAGCCATCGGAGGCGATGCCCGCGTCCAGAAGCCGGGCAATATTGGGATGAGACAAATTGGCCAGAATTTGGCGCTCGGCGGTAAAGCGCAGAAGCAGGTCGCGGGTACGCCCAGTTCCTGGCTGCACGAGCTTGATTGCGACCTGCTGTTGGTAGAGTTCGTCGGCGCGCTCAGCGAGGTAGACCTTGCTCATGCCGCCTTCGCCGATTTGCCGAATCACTTTGTAATCGTCCAAGCGATGGCCGTCCGGTTCCGAGTCCATCGTGATGAGCTCAGCCGCCTCTTGCAACGGTTTTTGAAAAAATCCCCAGGTTTTTTCGGAGGAACTTAGAAGTACATCTACTTCTCTTCGCACCTCGGCGTTCGATCCGCAAGAGCGATCAAGAAAAGCCGCCCGCTCGGCGGGATCGAGATCAAGGGCCGCGTAAAAAAGCTCTTCCAATTGGCGCCAGTGATCGTTTCCAGGATTCACCGCCATCGGAACTGCTCCTACTACGGATTTTTAGCGACCTGACTGTATAAGAACGCCTTGGCCATTTTCAATTCGCGATGCACAGTCACCGCGGAAATCTCCAATACCTTGGCGGTCTCGTCGTACGTAAGCCCCAAAGAAAACCATTTGCACGATTTCGCTCTTCCGCGGATCTTGGGCGGCCAGCAGGTTAAGCGCGTCGTCGAGTTCTATAATCTCGGAAGAAATTTCGGGTCCGACCAGCACGGCTTCGTCGAGCGATAGTTTCTCCGCACCGCCGCCGCGCTTCTGCCTGCGATTCGCTTTTGCATAGTCCACCAAAATGTGGCACAAGACACGAGACGCAACCGCATAGAAGTGGCCCTGGCTTTCCCAAGCCACGTTGGAATCCGCCAACTGCAAATAGGCTTCATGAACCAGCGCGGTTGCTCGAAGTGTGTGGTCGTTACGTTCCGCGCGCAAGCAGGAAGACGCGATTCGATGAAAGTTGGTCGTAGAGCATGGGCATCAACTCATCGAGAACCTGTTTATTCCCGCAACTCCACTCCTGCAGGAGCATCGTCACCTGCTGACGGTTCGGGGAGATGTTCCCGGCATTCTCGGAGAGCTTCTCGCGCGCATTCCTACCCCCAATCCATTTTTCGGCTCCAACTGGCCAGCAAGCTCGAGCAAGTTCCCACCCATAGAAAAACGCGATTATACCTTACGCCGACGTCCCCTTTTTTGAAGACCAACACGAGATTTGAAAGGACGCTTTCAGGTCGTCAACAACCAGAAGTTATCCAGAAACGGGATTGGGGGAGATCAATGGCACATCTCCTCGAAGCCGACTTCTGAGGCGTCAGCGAGGGTTCAGTTCACGAATTGCTTTCCCACAATAACCCGTTTTGCCCAGGCACGTGCCCACTCCCTGAACACGCGGTTCTCTTTAACGCAATTCTCAATACCAGCTACAAAGCACCGTTCTCCCTTTTGGTGACTTCCCGTTAGGAGAAACGAAAGCTGATAGAGACCATTCAGATCCTCGTCAAAGATCTTGGGGAAATCGTCGCGAGTCGCGTACTGACTTTCATTGTTTTCACCTATACGACTGCGGGCCTGCTCAGCCATTTCCTCACCTTTCGAGAGCTGCATGAACCATCTTTAGCAAGACTGCATCGGTAAAAGTTTGGTCAACAACCCCACTGCGCCATCACCAATCGCAAGAGTTCGCATCTCGGGGTCGACATGCGCAGTCATGAAAATGATATGGGAGTCGAACACTACCGATAAACTCCCGCTCGAGAACAAACCGCAAAGGCTAACTCCTGTTGCTATTCAAAACGCAGCCGACAAACCTACAATAGAGTCCGTCCTGATGCCGCCTTGGAGGGTGATACAAATTATCATCCCTAAGAACTCATTTGGCACGATGTTTGCGCGTCGAAAGTGCGAACGCGATTGGAATTGTCCTTTCAACTTTTACGGACGGAGGGGTTTTGCGTGGCTCTCTACCCTGCAACTTTTCGATGACTGGTGAATCCCATGTCCGCCGAGCTGTCTGAAGGAGCAATCATGAACTCGCGAATAAGCAACAAACAATTCAAGCGCATGAGCCGGCGTGAATTGTTGAAGCTGACGCCAGTCCTCGCGCTGGGCGCGTTTGCGATCCCGGCGCTACAGAAGCCGCTTTTGAAAGCCGGACTCGGTTTCAGCGACTGGGCGTCGGCAAAGATGTTTCGCACCGCCCATCTGGCTCCTACGTTTGCGGACACGGAGCTCACTCCCTTCAACAAGTTTCCAATTAACGGTTACGACGTCGCCGACCCCGGAGTTGATTTCGACAAGTGGAATCTTGCCGTCGCAGGTGCAGTGCAGAAACCAGGTGATTACACACTTGCCCAGATTCAAACTCTGCCGAAGTTCAACCAGAACACGCGACACGTTTGCGTGGAAGGTTGGGACGTAATCGGCAACTTTGGCGGCGTGCGTCTTTCCAACTTCTTGAAAATGATTGGCGCCGATACAACCGCCCGCTTCGTTTCCGTCGAGTGTGCCGACGATTATTACGAGACTCTCGACATGGAGACGGCGCTGCATCCGCAGACCATGTTGTGCTACGAAATGTACGGCCAGCCGTTGACTCGCGAGCACGGCGCGCCCTTGCGCCTGACTATCCCAACCAAAGTTGGCTATAAGCAGGCCAAATATCTGACCAATTTGAAGGTGACGAATGTGCTGCAAAGAGTTGGTTATTGGGAAGATCAAGGTTACGCATACTTTTACGGACTATAGCGGCGCCAAGGAGGGCACATGTCGACGCAGGTGATTGCAATCGAGAACGCGAAGACTGGAGAAGGCACCGAGGCGGTGTACGAGCATCCGTTCGTGGTTCGCCTTTGCCATTGGCTGAATGCTGTGGCATTGTTCGTGATGATCGGCAGCGGACTCCAAATCTTTCGAGCCTTTCCAAGCTTCGGCGCTAAAATTCCGCAGAAAGACTTGATCAACTGGCCGGAGTCGTTTGCCATCGGCGGGTGGCTTGGCGGCGCGCTGCAATGGCATCTCACGTTCATGTGGATCTATATCGCGACCGGGCTGGTGTACATCGGCTATCAGATTTTCAGTGGCAACTATAAACAAGTTCTGTTTGTGCGGCGAGACCTGCTCGGAGTATGGCCGATGGTTCGCTACTACTTCTTCTTCGGCCCCAAACCACCGGGGAAAGAGGCCTACAACCCTTTACAGAAGCACGCGTACACATCGGCGATCGGATTGGGCGTGTTGTCGGTTTTGACGGGTTTTGCCGTTTGGAAGCCAGTGCAGTTTTCAGGGCTGGCCTGGATGATGGGCGGCTTCCACTGGGCGCGGTTGTGGCATTTCCTGGTCATGTGGGCGATCCTGGCCTTCGTCTTCGGCCACCTCGTAATGGTTGTCCTGCACGGATGGAATAACTTCGTTTCCATGTTGACGGGATGGAAGAAGGATCCAGACTACTCGCCGAAGTAGCTGCCGCGCACGACGTCGTAATTTCAGTATTACGTGGGGAGTAATGCCGGAAGAGGCGATTTCACTCGATAATCGAGCCGACAGGATCAATGAAGAAACGCTGATCCGGCGCATCCGGGACGGCGAGCATGAGCTTTTCTACGACTTGATTCGGCCTTACGAACGGCGCGTGTACTCGACCGCATTCGCGATTTTGCGCAACGAAGCGGACGCGGAGGATGTTGCTCAAGAGGCGATTCTGAAAGCTTTCAAACACATTCGGCAATTCCGGGAAGAGGCGCGATTTAGCACCTGGCTGATTCAGATTACGGTGAATGAGGCGCGCATGCGAAGACGGAAAGAGCATGTCGAAATTATGCAGCCAATCGTCGATCACCAAGACGACGAGGGCAACTACGTGCCTCGAGACTTTGCTGACTGGCGCGAGATTCCGTCGGAAACCCTGGAGCGAAACGAGGTTCGGCAGAAGCTGGCGGAGGCGCTAGCATCGCTGGGGCAGAAGTACCGCGAAGTTTTCGTGCTGCGCGACATGCAGCATATGAGTATTGAAGAAACTGCGAAAGCTCTCGGAGTTTCCACGGCGTCCGTCAAAACGCGGTTGTTACGCGCGCGCTTGATGCTGCGCGATCTGCTGGCTCCAGGACTCGGTGGCGGCTGGAGCAGCAAGTTGTCATTCGCAAAGGGGACCAAGCCATGGTAGTGACCTGCGAGCAGGTGTGGCCCGAGCTTTCGAATTATCTCGATGGCGAAGTCTCCCCGGATTTGCGTGCCGCCATGGATGAGCACCTTCGCGGTTGCCAGAAATGCAGTGCGATACTCGATGGCACTCGCAACGTGATCGGCCTCTACGGGGAGGACAGTATGTTCGAACCACCTCAGGGTTTCAGCCTGCGTCTGCATAAAAGACTTCAGGAGAATATGCCACGCCAGCGAGGAACGGCGTTTGGCTGGATGATCGCGGTAGCAGCGGCGCTGCTGATTGTCGGAAGTTTCGAAATTGGAGATTCGTCGGCGTTCGTCGCCCCCCCACTACGTTCGCAACAAGCAGAACCGGGGACCGCGGTTCCCCCGGAAATGATGGTCGTGGTTGCGGAGGGAGGAAAGCTTTTTCATGCTGGCACCGGGTGCCCATTGCTGCATGACAAAGCACATTTGAGAACGATGACCGCGAGCGAAGCGCGCCGAGAAGGTTACACGCCTTGTGTACAGTGCATGAAGAAGTATCTCAAAGAAAACGCAGCCTTCGATGCAGATCACGAGGACGATGGCGGTGGCGGTGGAGAGCTTGCCCGTTCAGCGGGATCGACTTCAAACTAAGACCGGTGAGACTTCATCTGCGGGAAGATATGTCGATGGAGGACGGGCGAGACGGCCGTCCTTCAACGCAAGGCTTATTAAAGTCAACTTCGTTCTTGCTTCATGCTGTCGTCGTGCTTCATGGTGTCAATGTGTCGAACCGCTCGATATCTCG
>Ga0206832_10035_pt2 | contig 31700 bp, 32 predicted proteins | sample Alteio_BWOrgCont_74_FD_152896 | JGI IMG/M metagenome (GOLD analysis project Ga0206832, IMG submission 152896) | Enriched cells from forest soil in Barre Woods Harvard Forest LTER site, Petersham, Massachusetts, United States -... | ecosystem: Environmental > Terrestrial > Soil > Temperate forest >... | reverse complement strand
TCCCTATCCGCAAATTTGTCCATCGCGTCACAGGTAGGAAAATTGAAGTTGCTCCGAAACCTCGTTACAGACATGCAGTCACTCACTGGAAATCAGTAAACACAACCTGACGTTTAGGAACCTGACGTTTCCCGGTACTAATCCCTGATTCGTGACAGTGCTGTGTCGAGTACTGAAAACGCTCCGCAGCGAGGAGGCTCTGGGCCTCCCCTGCAACGAAGCAGACTATTCCTGCGGCACAGGCTTTGCGGCTAGAACATCCTTGAAGCTTGCGCGATATTGCACAAAGACCAGGACCCAGAGCACAGATGCTACCAGTGCTGGAGCAATGCTCGCCGGCGCAAGCGTTAGATGAAACGCGAGGATGTTGTACAACTCCGCCGCAAGCACCGTGAGTGCGAGCGGCACAAAGAAGCCCGAAAGCAATAGCAGGCCGCCAATCAACTGCGCTGCGAAAAAGAACGCCGCAAAATGCGACGCGCTGACGGCGACAAAGAACTGCATCGCCAGCGGATTCGTCGGCGGTGGCTGGTGAATAAAGTTGAGAAATCCGTTCAGGCCAAAGACGATAAAAATCAGTCCCAGCAGGTAGCGCGCAACGACGGAAACAATCTTCATGGTCGTCTCCCTTAGATCGTCTGCGCGTGCGTTTGCACGGCCTGAAGATGCGGCGCTAGAAATGCATGACGGTCCTGCCCGCAGTTGAGTGCCGCAGTTCCGCCTGCCGTGAGGAAAGTCACATCCATCATGCCGAGGAAGCCAAAGACCGACCGCAGATAGGGCTCGACAAAGTTGAAAGAGGCCGTCTGTGTCTGCGCATCATAGATCCCGCCGGTCGCGATGATGAACGTCGCCTTTTTGCCCGTGAGCAGTCCTTTCGGCGTTCCATCCGCATAGGAAAGAGCCCTGCCCACGCGCGCGATCTGGTCGATCCAGAGCTTGAGCACCGAGGGCACACCGAAGTTATGCATTGGCACGCCGAATACGTACTCATCCGCCTGCTCCAGTTCGGCGAGCAGCGTCTCCGAAAGCGCCAGCAGTGCCTTCTGTTGCGCAGTGCGCGCCTCTTCCGGTGTGTAGGCCGCGCCTACCCATTCGGCATTGACAGGCGCGATTGTGGTTGCGTTAAGGTCGCGGTCGACGACTGTTCCATTCGGGTGTGAAGACTTCCATTGAGTAACGAACGCGTCGGTAAGCTGGCGCGAGACGGATCGCTCATACAGCGGGCTCGGGTCGATGTGAAGAAGCTTGGCCATACCTAAAATCTCCTATGCGACAGATGATGTTTAATAAACATACGTTGATTCAATAAATCGACAAGTGTCGCGTACGCATCTAATGCTGGAGAAGGGCTATGCTCCAGCTGCAATGGCAGGCGCATTCCAACCCGTCAATACAGCGGAAAACACGGACCCCCGTGTCCTACGCAGCCGTCAGTTGTTGATGGAGTCGTTACTTAGGTTGTTGGGCCGCAAGGAGTTCGATGAGATTTCCATCCAGGAGATCGCCGACGAAGCCACCCTGAACCGGGCTACGTTTTACCTACAATTACCCCGACAAGAATGCCCTGCTGCAGGCCGTGACAGCCGCTCGCGTCTGTGACCTTATAGCGCGCCGCGGCCTTTCCTTCTCAAACTGCGATGGGTCGCTGCGCGCCATCGCCTAGGCGTCTGTGACTATCTCGCCGAGACCACGGGCTGTCCTAGCCAGTTAGTTAAGATGCCCCTCGAAGGCTCAATCATCCCGGTCGTGGAGGGCATGTTTCTGGAGGGTTCCGCGCATCACGCGATGTTACCTGGCACCGATCCCAAACTGCTGGCAACCACGGCTGCCTGGGCCATTTTTGGGGCCGCGCGACGGTGGTATCAGACTCCCGATCGCATTCCCGCTGAGGAAATGGCTGCCAAGATTGAAGCGATGGTGAAGCCGATCTTCCTTACCGCTTCCGTGTAGGTTCGTCAGGAATATTTCACGACCTCATAGTGGGTCCACATCACAAAAAAGTAACCGCAAGTCGGCAACGCTCCGGTAATTCGGAAATGCCGTTTCACGGAACGCTGGAGCGTTTTCCATTACTAATCTGGCCGGAAAATCGCATTTGCCTTGAGAAGCACTGCCAATGAGCGCTTCGCCCTGAAGTCGGAAATCGAGCATCACGCGCCCAGCGCGAGGCAGCTTGCGCTCGCTTTCGAGCCCTCCCACTTCTCACTACCGTTTAGATGTCTGCAGGTCGCCGGGTGATCTGCGGCTGAATTTTCCTAACGCAGTAAACCGGGGCGCTTTGGATCGAACTGCCAATTCGCTATGAGGAACTGCATGGCCGCGGCGTCGTCGCGTCCTCCGAGGCCGATCTTCACGTAGAGTTGGTAAGCCTGCTCGATCTGTTCCATATCGAGTTCGACCCCGAGGCCGGGACGATCCGGTACGGAGATCTTTCCACCTGCGATCTGCAGCGGTTCGCAGGTGAGGCGCTGGCCGTCCTGCCAGATCCAATGCGTGTCGATGGCTGTCACCTTGCCGGTCGCGGCCGCAGCTACGTGCGTGAACATGGCCAGTGAGATATCGAAATGGTTGTTCGAGTGCGAACCCCAGGTCAGGCGCCTGTCGCGACAGAACTGCGAGGCGCGAACCGAACCCTGCATGGTCCAGAAGTGCGGATCGGCCAACAGTATGTCGATGGCATGCAATTGGGCAGCATGGTGGAGCTGGCGCCAATCCGTGGCGACCATATTGGTGGCGGTCGGTATCCGGGTCGCGCGGCGGAACTCGGCCATGATCTCGCGGCCGGAGTAGCCGTGCTCGGCTCCGCACGGGTCTTCCGCATAGGCCAGCACGTGCTGTCTGCCGCTGCACAGTGCAATAGCTTCGTCGAGCGACCACGCTCCGTTAGGATCGAGCGTAATCCGCGCTTCCGGGAATTTTTCCGCGAGTGCTGTCACCACTTCTATCTCACTCACGCCCGACAGCACGCCTCCCTTCAGCTTGATATCACGAAAGCCATAGCGGTCCCGAGCGGCTTCGGCGAGGCGAAGCACAGCCTCCACTGTGAGCGCCTCCTCATCGCGTAGACGAAACCACGGATTCGAAGCGTGTTCGTCACAGCGATAGGGGAGATTGGTCTTCTTTTGGTCTCCGATGAAGAAGAGGTAACCCAGCACATCGACACTGGTTCGCTGTTGTCCTTCTCCGAGCAGCGCGGCGACGGGCACTTGCAGAAACTGCCCCAGCAGATCCAACAGTGCAGATTCAATTGCAGCAACTGCATGGATGGTGGTGCGCTGATCGAAGGTCTGCAGGCCGCGACCACCAGCGTCTCGATCGGCAAATCGTTCACGCATAGTATTCAGAATGCGATTCAAGTTGCCAATCCTCTCTCCAACGACCAGCGCTTTCGCATTATCAAGAACTTCGCGGATCTTCTCACCGCCCGGAACTTCTCCGGCGCCAGTTCGCCCGGAGTCGTCTGTTATGAGAACTACATTGCGCGTGAAGAACGGCGCGTGCGCGCCACTGAGATTGAGCAGCATGCTGTCATAGCCAGCGACAGGAATGACCCGCATGCTCGTGATCAGGGGAGAATCGATTTTGGCCAATTCGGATGTCATACGCCGGTTCCCTGGATCAGAGCAGGATTCACCTCCACGCGCTTGATCTCGCCTACGATCGGCAGGTACGCGATGATAGCAAGCAGCGCCGTCGCGCCCACAAAGATGAGCGCATCCTGGAATGAGCCTGTGCGCTTGACGATATAGCCGATGATGATCGGCGTCGTCACTCCCGCCATGTTGCCGATCAAGTTGAAGAGGCCGCCATTCAGTCCGATCAGCCCTTTTGGAGACGTATCTGAGATTACCGTCCAGCCCAGGGCCCCAAAACCCTTGCCAAAGAAAGCCAGAGACATAAACAGCATTACGGCCATCTGTGTATTGACGTAATTGCAGGCGATCATCGTCATCGAGAGCGACATACCAATCACGATCGGAGTCTTGCGTGCAAAACTCAGCGTTCGCCCGGCGCGCAGCAGCCTGTCCGAGACGACTCCTCCTAGGATGCCGCCTGCGCAGCCGCAGAGCGCAGGCAGAGCCGCCAGATAGCCCACCTTCACGATCGACATATGCCTCGCCTCGCTAAGGTAGATGGGAAACCAGGTCAGGAAAAACCAGGTCAGCGTCGTGATGCAGTATTGCCCGAGATAGATACCGGTCAGCATACGGTTTCTCAGCAGCCACTTTACGGCCGCCCAGGTAAGAGTATTACCGCCCGCGCGCGCCTTGCCGTCCAGATTGGCCAGGCCGCCGCCCTGCTCGATGTAGTCAATTTCCACTTGGCTGATGCGCGGATGGGTCTTCACCCCGTAGATCACTTTGAACCACACCGCGGTGAGCGCGAGTCCGATCGCGCCTGCAAACCAGAAGCATTGTTTCCAGCCCCACTTATGCACAATCCAGCCCATAATGGGCGCAAAAAGCACCAGAGCGAAATACTGCGACGAGTTGAAGATGGCCGACGCGCGTCCGCGTTCCGCTGTGGGAAACCACACCGCCACGATGCGACCATTGCCAGGAAAAACCGGCGCTTGCGCAAGCCCGGACAACAGCCGTAGTACAAAGAGCGTATAGAACGCCGCGACGGCGGGCAGGTATCCGGTAAACCCTGCCAGCAACGCGCAGATCGACCAGAAGACAATGCTGACGCCATAGACGTGTTTCGAGCCGAAACGATCGAGCAATCCGCCGGCCGGCAACTGCGCCGCGACATATGCCCAGCTAAACCCAGAGAAGAGATAGCCGAGGTGGAGAGCGTCGAGGTGGAGGTCGTGCGTGAGCGCCATGCCTGCGATGGAGAGCACGACGCGGTCTCCATAACTGAAGGTGCTGGCGATAAATAACATCAGCACGATCAGGTATCGGACATGCGTGGTCTTTGTATCCGGCATGCGGAATGAATCCCCGTTCGCGATGTTCAGGAGAGTCCCGCGATCAACTTCTTCAGGTCTTCCAATTCGTTTTGGTTGAGATCGGTAAGCGGAGGACGCACTGGTCCCGCCGGACGGCCCACCGCCCTCATACCGGCCTTCACAATGGAAACGGCATAGCCCTTGCGGCGATTGCGGATGGAAATGTAAGGCAGCACAAACTCCCGTAGCTTTGCGAATACGGCCGGCTGATCTTTGCGCCGTACGGCAGTGTAGAACTCCTGCGCGAATTTCGGCAGAAAATTGAAAATGGCGGAGGAATAAGTCGTAACCCCCATCTCCAGATACGGTAGCGCGAAGGTCTCGGCGGTGGGCAGGCCGCCAATATATGTCAGACGGTCTCCCAACCGCGCATAGATACGCGTCATCAGTTCGATATCCCCGACTCCATCCTTGAAGCCCACGAGATTCGGACAACGCTCGCACAGCTGCTCAAGCGCCGACTCGTTCAGAACCGCGTTGTCGCGGTTATAGAAGATAACGCCCAGTGTCGTGGAAGCGCATACTGCTTCCGCATGCGCGATCAGTCCCATGGGCTCTGTATTTACCAGATAGGGAGGAAGCAGGAGCAGGCCATCGGCGGCGGACTTTTCAGCAGACCGAGCGAACTGCTTTGCGGTCTGCGTGCCGTATCCGCATCCAGTGAGGACCGGAACTCTTCCGGCAGTCTCGGAGACCGCGGCACCAACGACGGTAGAAAACTCGTCGAGTGTCAGGGAGAAGAACTCGCCGGTCCCACCCGCGGCAAAGAGTGCTGCCGGGCTATGCTGCAGCAGCCAGGAAATGTGCTGACGATATGGCTGCTCGTCGAACTCATGCTGTGCTGTGAAATGAGTAACGGGAAAAGAGAGCAGGCCCTCGCCGATTCTCTTTGCCAGTTCCTGTGGACTCATACTGCTCATTGCCGGTTCCACCTGCCGCTACCACTCGGGATATGTGTGGCGAAATATGCGCTGTACCAAAACTATAGAGGAACTGCGAAAGAATAATGGGTAGGCGTCCCGCGGAGCGAGATGCAGCAAATACTGCGCTTTCTGAAGCTGGAGAAGCTACCTGGCTCATGCGAGGCGTAGAGGAGAAGTACGGACGAACTTATTGAGATCAATGGCCATAATTCCGGTCACCGTTTCGGCAGCTGCGAGATATCCCATCCCCAAGCACTTTGATCAGCGCGCTTGAATCGACCGGTGGCAGCCGAGCACTTCCAGGCGATAGCTCACCGGTTTCGGCGCGAGCGCGTTGATCCTAGCTTAGCTAAGCTAGCTCTGCTCAGCGTGAACGGCGTTCTTAACAGCTTCACGAGCCGAGGGCGTCGAACCACCATCGCGGTATGAAACCGAGCAGACAATGTCCGCAACTCGCTTGCTCACGCTTAAGAAGTACACGGCAAGCTCACAGCCCCGGCGCAATCGAGGTCGGGCGGGACGCAAGTCAAACAGCCTCCCCTCACTGGGGAGTAGGGGATGGTTTTTCTCTTGACATCCCCTCTCATAGGATCTTGGCTAGCGACCAACTGTCCACAATGCTGCGTGATTACGTTCGTGAACGACTTCCGCTTGCCTGCAATTCAGTGCGTTTAGGGGATGTTTCAGACCTCATCGATACATTGGCAACCGCAAGAGTGAAGGAATTCCCTCCAACATTCGGACGCAAATCGCAAACGAACTTGTGCTGCCCTACGCATCATCACCTCGCGCAAGCGTTTTTTTAGGTCGCAGTGAAGATATGGCCAGATCAGGTTTTCTTGCTCATGTGACTCAAAAAGCGTAGAGAGTTGCGGGATTATCGACCAGGATGGTCTTGCGCAAGGTCTCGTCTGGAACCCACGTCGCTAGCAGGTTAAGGAGATGACCGTCGTCAACGCGAAGCAGGGGAGAAACATCGCTCGACTTGCGACCAGAGCCTGTGTCTGGATGCGGCCAGTCCGAACCCCACAGAATCCGTTGAGGATTTGCTGTGATCAGCGCGCGCGCCAACGGCGCCGCGTCGGGATAATCAGGGGCGCTGTTTGAAGCGCGATATGCTCCCGAAATTTTGACGTATCCCTTCCCGCTTCCGACGAACTGTAGGAGTTTATCAAAACCCGGCTGCTGAAGTCCGGTAGCGCCTTTGGCTCCGCCAAAGTGGTCAAATACCACCGGGACCGGAGACGCCAGTACGAGGTCGCTCAGTCCCGTAATCACCGGCAAGGCGGCGTAAACCTGTACATGCCACTTGCGACCTTGAATTTGCTCAATTGCTGACTTGAGACGATGTCGTGCATCGGCAAGATTCGTATTTCCCGCGGTTCCCAAATTGACCCTCACACCGCGAATGCCTGTGCGCTCCATGTTGTCGAGAGTGGTTGACGGAATCGCGCTTGGCAGAACCGCAATTCCTCGCGCCCCTGAGCCGTATTGCTTCATGGCATCAAGTGTGCAGGAATTGTCCGTGCCATAGACGCTGGGCTGCACGATCACTACGCGACTGATGTGCAGAGCCCGGTGTACCGCCAACAATTCCGCTGCGGATGCGGATTCCGGGGTGTAAGTGCGCGATGCTGCGAATGGGAACCGCCTTACATCGCCGAAAACGTGGACGTGGCAATCGCAAGCTCTTTCAGGAACATCAAACTGAACCGGCGTAATTGAATGTGGGTTTTCGGGAGAATTGGCAAGCCTTAGCGATCGAGCCAATCCACTGGCGGCCATTCCGGTTAGAAATACGCGGCGCGACAGCATAGGCCGATTATTTTATTCGTGCGGATCTTCGTTCGCAATTCGATTTGAGATGGATAATGAGCAGATCATTCTCCCCGTCCGATTTGTGGGAATAATTTCCTCGCGATGCAGCTATCAGAATATGCGGGCTCCTGTATAGACAGTTTCTGCTGATTTGCCATCGTGCAAAGGATTCGAGGGCAGCACTCCAGCTCGTTTACGTCAGTGCAGGCGTTCAGCGAGCTAGATATCTGCTTGTGTGACTGGAGGAACATTCATGGCTATCCCCCTTCGCAGGAAGGTTCTTGTGAGCGTGTGCCTGTTTGGAGCGCTTATAGCATTGACCCTCGGCTTTGTTGGAATCGCGCAACAGTCGGCAAAGGAAGCTCCGGCAGGCTTCAATACTCCCAGCTTCAATAGTGCACAAAGCATTAGCAACGGAATCGTGGAACCATCCGGGGACACGTCTGCTCGCGATCAGAATGTCTATAGAGGAAAACGAGGCGGTCAAGGATGGACTTGGACCTGTGTACAACGCCACCTCCTGCGTTACTTGCCATCAGAATCCGAATAGCGGGGCAGCCAGTCAGATCACAGAACTCCGGGTTGGACACAATGATGCCAATGGCAATTTTGTAAACCCGACAATCTTTATTAACGATGGGAAAGACACGATTACCGGCAGGTCCATTGTCAATGATCGCGCAATCGGTCCGCAGGCTCAGGAGCACATGCCTGATACAGAAAACATCCGCACATTACGAGCTGCCCTCGATGGATTTGTGGAGGCCATTGACGACAGCACTCTAATTGCGATTGCTGAACGGCAACCGGAACTGAGCGAGGGAAGAGTTCACGGGGAGGTTGTACAGGCTCCTATTTTCGAAGCCCCTGGACAGACCCGCGTCGGACGCTTCGGCTGGAAGGATCAGTACAGCAGCTTGCTCTCCTTTATTGCCGATGCCTATCTCAACGAGATGGGAATCACGAACCGGCTGCGCTCCACGGAGGTTACTCAGGTTCTCAACACCACGACGGGAATTAACGATCAGCCAGATGACCTTGGCCTGGCTGACATCGGCCACTTTGCTCAGTTCATTCGCGGCACCATGGTCCCGCCGCGCGACGTAACGCTTGCAGCAACTCTGCCTGCTCTCAAGGGTCAACAGCTTTTCCGCCGGCTGGGTTGCAGCACCTGCCATGTAGAAACCATCATCACGGCGCCCGCTGGAACGGTTATCGATGGTGGTCAGTTTACTGTTCCGGAGGCCCTTGGGAATAAGATCATCCATCCTTTCGGAGACTATCTGTTGCATGACATTGGCACCGGCGATGGATTCATTCAGGTTGGATCGCAGGACACAGCCAACAAACTGAGAACGGCTCCTCTGTGGGGTTTACGCGATAAGGCTCGTTTCATGCATGACCTGAAGTCTTTGTCCCTGGAGAATGCCGTTGAGCGTCATGAAGGTGAAGCACGTGAAGCTTCCCATCGTTTTAGAGAGTTAAGCCCGGAGGAGCGTGCGGCACTGATTACCTTCCTGAATTCCCTGTGACGGGAGTGCCCGGCGCCATCCAATTCGCGTCAGCCTGACTGTGCGAGAGCAGCGCGCGTCCGCGAAAACGCACTCCTTCACAGGCCTCCATGCCGATCAGCATCGACGACCGGTTGGCCGTGAAGAGCAGCAACTACCGGGAAAGGCAATCAGCAGAGCCTTCACCCACAGCGCCGCCGATCTCACGCCCTTCGATCTCGCCCTGCGGTACGAATTCCGCGCGCGCGCGGGAAAGCGGCAATGACAACTGCTCGATATAGATCGCGTTTCATGGCGGATCTCGGCTCCCATAATAACGTGACCAGTTTGCAAATAAGGGCAAGGAGCGAGTGACCGCCGTTTGGGCCAGGACCATAGTCGAAATAAACACCATCAGGACAAATGAACCACCAGGGGTTGGAGCGAACCTATTTGCAGTCTCATTCGTAACGCAGCGCGATCATTGGGTCTACCTTCATTGCTTTTCGGGCAGGCACATAGCATGCCAGTAGAGCAATCGCCATGAGGAGGAAGGAAACCGCGACAAATGTTACTGGATCAGTGGACTGGACGCCATAGAGGAAGCGAGTCATCAAGCGCGTTGCGGCGAGGGCCCCGACGACACCGATGGCGATTCCGGCGCACGCAAGACGACAGCCCTGCCTGAGGACCATGACAAAGACCTGCGAACGCTGGGCGCCGAGGGCGATACGAACGCCGATCTCCGGGGTGCGCTGCATCACCGAGTAGGAGATGACGCCATACATGCCTATGGCGGCCAGGATGAGTGCCAGAATGCCGAATGCGCCCAGCAGCAGCATGGCGAAACGGTCAGAGATCGTCGAAGTATCGACCAGCGTGGTGAGCGTTGCATAGTTTGCTATCGGCAAGTCCGGATCGACCGCATGCACCGCCTCCCGCACACCAGTCGTGATCGTAGCCGGATTGCCCTTGGCACGGACCGCGTACTGCAGCGCTTGCATGTTAGGGAACGTCTTCATCTCGTTCTGGGTATAGGGCACGAACATTGTCGGAGCCGGCTCCTCGCGGAGCGAGACTTGCTTGGTGTCCGCCACCACTGCGACGATCGTTCTTACAGGAATCCTGGTCCACCCCACCCCTAGCTGTTTGCCGACCGGATCTTGTCCGGGCCAGTATTTCTTTGCCATGGCGCTGTTAATGATGGTGACCGGCGTGGTGCTGAGGGTGTCTCCATCCGCGATATCCCGCCCGCGTTGCAAAGGCGTGCCGATGGTGGCAAAGTAGTGCGGCGAAACAAAGAGGTAATTCGCGAACGGAGCCGGAGAGCCAGGCTGAGGGGGAGGGATGCCCGGGATGCGAATATCGGTGCTGTCCGTCGGCCCTCCCATCGCAACGATCGAGGCAAAGCCGGCGGACTCCACTCCTGGGGTAGCTTCCAGCCGCTGCTGCACCTGGTTGTAGAGCTGCGCCATGCGATCTGTGTCGCTATATTTCGAACTCGGGAGGGGCAGCTCGAAGGTGATGACATGCGTGGCATCGAATCCTGCATTGGCGCGAACCATATGATAAAACGTGCGCACCAACAAGCCGGCTGAAACGACCAGCACCAGTGCCAGTGCGACCTGGGAGATGAGCAGCGCATTGCGAAGCTTTGGAGCCGATGCGCTCCCACCCGACCGTTGGCCTCCTTCTTTCAACGCCTCGACCAGATTCGTGCGCGTGGCTCCAATGGCCGGAGCCAATCCAAACAGAATTCCTGTGACGATCGTGACGCCGAGGGCAAAGGCAAGCACGCGGAGGTCGAGGCCTGCTTCATGGAGACGAGGGATGCTGTCCGGTCCGAAACGCTTTACCAGAAAGAGGCTCGCTTGGCCGAACAGAGTTCCCAGAATGCCGCCCGTCAAGGCCAGCAAAAGGCTCTCCGTCATTAGTTGAGCGACCAGCCGGCCACGCCGCGCCCCCAGGGCTCCGCGCAAGGTAAATTCCCTGCGTCGTCCAAGCGAACGATTGAGCATAAGCCCGGCAACATTCGAACAGGCAATCAGCAGAACCACGCACACGGCGCCGAGCAAGAGCAACAAAGGCCGATGCGTATCCGACACCGTCTGTTGCGTCAAAGGGACGACCTGCGTGAACGTGCCGTTCCACCTCGGAAACTTCGCTGCCCAACGTCGATCGAAGGTTGCCAAGTCTTGTTTCACCTGCGTCAGGCCCATGTTGGGCTTCGCCTCCCCGATTACGCAAAGATCGCTTGGTCCGTTGACGGGAGCGGCGGGAAGCGCGAGAGGCACCCAGATCTGCGGATACTTTGGCATGTCGATACTCTTTGGCATACCATCGCCATTGGGAAAGTTGAAGTCGGCCGGCATGACTCCGATCACGGTGTATTGAAAGCCGTTCAGATTGACGACCCTGCCCACAACCCCGGGTTCGCCACCAAAGCGGGAAGTCCACAACCGGTGGCTCAGGACGACAACAAGCGCGCTGCCGGGTTTGTCTTCTCCCGCGGTGAACGTGCGCCCCAGCAGCGGCGCCGTCCCCAGCGTGGCAAAGAATCCGGCGGATGCCCGAACTCCGTCGAGATGTTCAGGGCTGCCCGATCCAGTCAAATTGAAGTCATCTTTCTTGAACGCGCCCAGATTTTGAAAGACCGTCGCAATCTCCTTCAGTTGCGTAAACTCCAATTGATTCCACGGCAAACTGTCCGATCCAAACAGGGAGCCGATGGGTCCGTGACGCCAGGGGATAACCACCCGGCCGGCGTTTGGATACGGCAGCGGCTTCAGCAGAATGGTGTTCACCAGGCTGAACACCGCAGTGCTGGCGCCAATGCCAAGCGCCAGCGTGAGCACGGCAATGAGAAAGAAGCCGGGATTCTTGCGATGGACGCGCAAGGCGTAGCGGATATCCTGAAGCGAGGTTTCCAGCAGACTAGTGCCGCGGGCTTCGCGGCAATTTTCCCTGACCTGCTCCTTGCCGCCAAAGGAGAGGCGCACCTGCCGCGTGGCTTCCGCCTGGGTCATGCCCGCATTCCTGCGCTTCTCCACCTGGTGTTCGAAATGGAAGCGCGGTTCCTGATCCAACTCCGTTTCCATGGCCTTGCGGCGGAACAGAGCACGAAGACGAAAGCGTAAGTCAGCAGCATGGTGCGACCTCAGTCACCCAGAACACGTGCCGCCTCCCATAAGGGATTCGAATTCTCTCTCTGCGGAGGAAGAGTGACGACTTTGGATTTATGCGGAATGACCGGGCGTGTCACTATGGGACATAACGGAACCAACAGGCGCTCTCGCAATCGCTGCTCGCATCCGATTGGGTTGGAGCGACTGAAACGAACAAGTACGTCATTGGTTGTGTCCTGCATACGGGTTCCGGATCTATGGAGCTTGCGGGCTGCCTTGGAGGCAAGTTGGGAAAGGAGATAGCGGTTGGGAACGTTTGTCATCGCGCCAAAAACCTGATCAGATCGCATAAGGAACCTCCGGATAAACAATTCCCGATTTGCTGAAAGTCCAGGAGCCATCTGCTCGACTCCATTTGCTGGCCACTTCACCACCCCCTTGTGCTTGTTATCAATCTTCAGAAATTTCCCGTGCCAGGCAGATCGCCGGGCGTGTGAACACTACGCACTATACTTCCTGACATCCGCGTGGGATGGATTAGACCTGGAGACAGGTGCGGGATTGCTCCCCGGGGGAATGGCAAAGGGAATCGTGATCCTGAATAAAGTCCCGGTCTCACTTCTCCCATCAAGGTAGATCCCCCGCCATGATCCTCGACAATCTTCTTCGCTATCGCGAGGCCCAATCCGCTGCCTTCGGACTTTCCGTAGCTCACAAATGATTGAAAAATGGAATCCTGAATCGTTGGGGGGATGCCGGGGCCGTTATCCCAGACGCCGATTTGCAGGCAGGATCGATTTCCGGTCGTAGTTATCACGACCCTCCCCGAGTCGGGAGAAACCGCCTCGCAAGCATTCAACAGGAGGTTGGCGACCATCCGCTCGATAAGGTTGGAATCAAACCAGCCCACGGCCAGGCCATGATGATGATGCTCGATAGTAATGCGTCGGAACTCCTGTCTCACTCTTGTCATGCGGATCGCGCGCTCGACTGCGTCAACGATGTTTCGGGCGGCGGGCCGAAAAGTGTCACAACCCCTGGAGCACTCAAACAATGAAGTGACCAGTTCATTCATCCGCTCGACGGACAAACGGACTTCCTAGTAAAACTCGTTCCTTTCTGTCTCGCTGATATCTGACTGGGTGAGAAATTCTGCATTGGCCAGGATGGCGGCCAAAGGAAGGCGAAGATCGTGGCAAACGAGGGCGACCATCCCACTTACGTCGAATTGCGGCTCCGGAATTGGAATCTTTCTTTGAAGGCACCGCAAAGACCCAGCCGGCAATAACCGCTCCCTACACACAGCCTGCTTAAGCATTGAAAACTCCCTACCGTCTGCGATGGGCCGAAGTTCAGAGAGGGAGGCTCCCTTCCGGCTTCGGCATGCGCTCCTTTGTGGCCCTAGAATTCGAGAGATGGTGGCCCATCTTTGAGCTGTTCGGCCAAAAACGGGGTGGTGCACATAAGCCCGACACCGCGGTTCCGCAGTTCTTTGAGGAGTGCGATCCCCGCGGCGTCGGCGAATGAGATGTCGGCCAACTCGAGGGACAACCGAACCTCATCGGGCAATGTATGCACATTGCATGCTGTGCGAAGCTCCTCGACCCAGGCACCCGTTAGCCGGCCTTCTACCCGAAGAGTTACCGCAATCTTTGATGATTCGACAACCGTGATCCTCAGCATTGCGATTCACCTGATCTCCTCTGTACTCGACGAAGCAATCGACGCGCCATTCACAAGATCAGGCCAGACCTGAAGCGATCTCCCGAGATCCACTGAGACCGCCCGAGTCAATAATCTATTTAGGAATCAATGGGTTGGAAAGGATTGCAGTCATCTATCAACCCTCCGGCCCTCAGGATGCGCAGACGGCTGTTTCCTCCGGGCTCATGGACTGAGAGCGGGAGCCACCACATTCGGTAATCACGCGCGAGTTGGTGTAGGAGGAATTACGACTAGCGGTGGCGAGTAGCCTTGATGCTTAGCTTAACCATCCGGTGGCGAAGCGTGTTTGGATGAAGATTCAGGATCCTCGCCGCGCCCTTTGGACCATCGACCACTCCACCGGCATGTTGAAGGGCGGTGAGGATGTGGTTTCGTTCCACCTCATCGAGCGTGAGGAGCGGCTTTCGAGACTTGAGGTCTGCGTGCCAATCTTCTGGAGCATGCGTCTCACGAGCCTCCATGTCGTTCGCAGCGGCGGGAACCGGCATCAGATCACGATCCAGCCGGAGGGTGGGGTCCTCCGATACGATGATTGCGCGCTCAATTACGTTCTGCAACTCGCGAATATTTCCGGGCCAGGGATAATTCACCAGGTTTTCCATCGATTCCCGTGAAACGCCGTCGATCTTTTTTCCCAACCGCTTGGAGAACTGGGACAGGCAGAAAGCCACGAGTTGGGGAATGTCGGAGCGGCGTTCTCGCAACGGAGGAAGCTCGATGGGAAACACGTTGAGGCGGTAGAAGAGATCTGAGCGGAATCGGCCTGCCTGGACTGCTTCACGGAGATTGCGGTTTGTGGCGGCAATCACGCGCACGTCCACACGCAAAGGGTGGCTGCTCCCTACCGGCTCAAACTCGTGTTCCTGCAGGACGCGGAGCAGCTTCACTTGCGTCTCCAGGCAAAGCTCCCCGATTTCATCCAGAAAGATTGTGCCGCCGTTGGCGAGCTCGAAGCGGCCGATGCGCCGCTCGAGCGCCCCCGTAAAGGCCCCTTTCATATGCCCAAACAGTTCACTCTCTACCAAACCAGCCGAGATGGCGCTGCAGTTCACACTCACCAGGGCACGGCCATTGCGGGAGCTTCGGCTGTGGATCGCGCGCGCCACGAGTTCCTTCCCCGTCCCCGTTTCTCCGTAAATGAGCACAGTCGAATCCGTGGGAGCGACCTGCTCCACGGCGTGGAGCGCCTTTAACAGTGGTGGACTATTACCCACGATCTCCTCGAAGTTGTGCTCCGCGCGCAGTTCCTCCCGGAGATAAACGTTCTCCTTCTCCAACCTTGCCTTCAGGCTGTCAATCTCCTGGTAGGCCTGCATATTTTGAACCGCGAGTGCAACCTGGTTCCCCACTTCCTGCAGGAACACAGCGTCCTCATCCGAATACCGATCCCTTTGCTGGCTAACAAGACTGAGCAGTCCGATACACCTTCCCTGAAGAGCCAGGGGCACGACGCACAGCGAGTGGATACCCTCCGCAGCCAGCCGTCGCTCATTGGGGTACTGCTGCTCTTTTTCAAGGTCACAGCGCACGAGAGGTCGCAAATGTTCGAATACCCAACTGCCGCAGGTCTCGTTGCGGCTAAACTCCAGCCCCGTCTTAAAGTAGTCTGAGAGCAGCTCTCCCTCCACGGCGAGGAAACGGAAAGAATCTCTCTCCGGCTGGTAAAGAGTAATCGCGCATCGGTCGAATGGGAAGACAGGCTGCAAGGCCTCGGAAATGGAATGCAGGAGTGCCTGCTGGGTCAAATTCGTGATGATGGCGTTGTTTATCTGAAGCAGGATGCGGTTCTGCTCTTCGCTTTTATGGAGCGCTGCTTCCGCCTGTTTCCGCTGCGTGATATCGATAAAAGTGATCACGGCGCCCAGCGTCTTACCTTCCCGAATGATGATATGGGACCAAAACTCCACAGGAAAGTTCGTGCCATCCTTTCTCCAATAAACCTCGTCGTCCCTGTGGACGTTCTCGTTCTTTTGGAAGCCAATATAGATGGGACATTCTTCAATTGGATATGGGGTGCCGTCTTTTCGGGTATGATGTTCCAGCGCATGCATGTTTTTCCCGAGTAATTCGGCGGTATCGTCGTATCCGAGAATGCGCGCCGCCGAAGGATTTGCGAAAAGACAAGTACCTTCTGAGTCGCAGCCACAGATCGCTTCCGAAGCCGAATCGAGTATCAGGCGGATTCGCTCCTCGCTATTGAGTAGAATGTCTTCCGCCTGCATGCGCATCGTGTTGCCTTCAGAAAGCGACATACTGAAATGTGGCTCCTCCGGGCCCGAAAAAAGAAGAAACGCCGTTCCTTGCCGGGATCAGAGCTTCCACCCGTGGCATTTCACTCCGATGTACAACTTTGTCAGTTGCTCAATACTGATATCAATCCTTCTCCACCAATCTATGTACAGTCTAATGGCTAGACGCCCGTCGTCTCCGAAAAGTCTTAGACTGACAAGCCAAGTTTAGACAATGATGCTTGCTGCGTCCTCCTGGCCGGATACATCCGGGATTTCACAGCAGCTACAGAAATACACAGGTCCCGGGCTATTTCATTTGTTGTGTACTCCTTTGCGCCGCCGAGGCATCCAGCGGCGTAACAAAGAGCTTCGGCACCACACTCGAGGAACTAAAGTTCGTATTCGAGGAATTGTTTCCCGTTATGTCATAGGCAATCTGCTGGCCGATCTTATTTAGCTCCAAAACGAAGATGGCTCCTTGCGAGGGCCATCTGGGTAGAGCGACCGCATATCGCGAGTGCTGCGCCTAGTTTCTCTTGACTATTGGTGATTCGGTGATTCGTTCGATTTCGGATCGCTTGAGATAATCTTGCTCTCGTCGCGAGCTGGTCCTTCTGGCATGGGCGATGGCTGCGTACCTGTCCTCGTTGGAAAGAGCGTGCCCGGATGCCTTGTCGAAAGATGATTCTGTACATCAGATTTCTTAAAGAAACTCTTACCGTCTCCAGTCATTGTGCAATGTGAAAAGCGCTCGTCTGGAGCGAAGCAAGAACAGCCGGAGGCGAGGAAGGACTACATCTCTAAGGATACGCCACAAAGCTTTAACGCGCGCTTGGGCGGCAGTTAGGTCCTAATCGAGCGTGGACACGCTAATTCGTAGGTACGGCCTTGGAAAGCCTGATCGTGCCGAAATCTACGGTTGTCCCTGATTTAGTTTCCATAAGAAGCCGCACCGCGGAAGCATCCGTGCCTTTGAGCGATTCAATCCCGTGCCGCCCGGCAATCTGGGATTGGGGCAGGCTCTCCATCGGTCAATTGTCGCTAATCACCTTTGTCTGGACTGTGCGGCAGACGCAAGTCTAGCGTTCGTGATCGAACTGCCCGCGAAGTTTAGCTTATGGGTAACTTGGCACTGTTTGATCAAACTGACTCACTACCAAAAAATAAAGGCCCGCCCACGAGAGCGGCCCGGTCTTCACCTAAGTTTAGACAACCCGCCTAGCTTTCTTGCTCTGACCGGATAAGTACTTATAAGTGGACAGAATCCACGTTCCTCATCGGGTCGAGGCTCCGCGCTCTCATCTGATTCACCGAATGTACACACAAGCGTTACGAGAACGAGACAACACCTTTACTTCCCGGTGTCAAGCATTCCTCTTGAAGCATCTAGCATCAAGACAAGGAGATATAGTTTTGAAACAGATCACAGCACTTGTGCTCTTATCCATCGCAAGTTTTGTCACGGCCGGCAGGGCACTGGCGCAGAACCGTGCAGTCCAGGCAACCGTGCCGTTCGACTTCATCGTGGGCAACAAGCTGCTTCCCTCGGGCTCTTACACGATTACCTCGGTATCATCCGGCATAATCCAGATTCAGAACTACGACAAGCACGTCACCACACTGAGCACGTTTTCTCAGGACAGTCACGAATCGCGAAGCGGCAAACTGGTCTTCGACAAGTATGGCGACCAGTACTTTCTGGCTGAAATTCTTTGCCCCGATGCCGCAGTGAACGTGAGCTTCCCTTCTTCGAAGCAGAAAAAGAGGGCTCGCACCCAGGGAGAAGTGCTTCACAGCAGCAACCAAGTTGTCGTCGCACTAAGTAGCGGTATCTAGCTTGCTAGTAAATAACCCGGAGACGAATGTCTCTTAAGTAGACCCCGAGGGAGTTTTCCGCGATCCCTCGGGATGTCCGCACACAGAACTTACTGCGGAGTGATCGCCAGCGCGCCGCGGCCCGAGATGGTGAAGTCGATGGTCTGCACGCCATTCATCGGAGCGCCGTGCTTCCAGCCGGTAATGACTGCCGTGCCGGTGTAGGAAAGTCTCCCGTCGCCCACGGTGCCAAGTTGCGGGTAGAAGGTGCAGGCAATGGTGCAGTTGCCCACAAGTCCGGCGGTTAGCGAAGTGAAAATACCCTGCTGCGTCGGATCGCCCTCGAAGTAGACGCCCTTAACCGTGCCCTTCCAGCTGGCGAGGCCGAGCAGTTTATCTTCCCATCAGAGCGAGTCGTGATCCGATGCGTCGATCTCTTTGGCCGTCATATCGAGGTCCCAATCCTGAAGGCTTTTCAATTCATTTCACCTGCGTACCCGTACCGCCAAGCGCGAGATAGTTAAACTAGAGAGCGCTGGCTCTGTCTGCGAGGGACTTGCGTCATACCATAAGTGCCTGAATATCAACGATATGTTATTGGAACGTACAGAAACCGGACTTCGACCAGCCGCTCCAGAGAAAAAGGGCGATTCACAGTCGTGATTTCCTCTCACGCGATTCTCTGTGAGGCACAGAATTCGCTTGTTCGCAGCCAAATCCGGTAATTTAGGGGCTGGACCCGTTTCGTAGCAGGCGCGCACTTGCTCCGGCGTACCAAGCTTCCTGATGAACTTGCGGATCGAATCTTCGCGGTTGGCAATCGTCCCCAGGCTGCGTACCTCCTCATCCGGTTCCGCTATGGCAACTGCGATCGTCTCAGCATGGACATCCATGCCCAAAAATCGTAACTTCTCTCTCATGACCGGCTCCTCCGCTTGTGGCTCTAGGGGAACGACAGAATGTATCAGACGCGAAGGCCCAGGTGCTGATCAGCTATTCTCAGAGTGGTCATCGCCGTGAAAGGGGCCCCGTAGCCCGCAACTAACTGAAAAAAAAGAGCACGATTGGCCTAAAAAGTAGCTTTTGGCACCCTTGGGAACGCTTATCGAACCCTTAACGAACCCACGAATTCGCTCGATGAACTGAATTCTCGCGACGCTGTCGCGAAAATTTTCAGACGCTGTCTGACGAATCTTTCTGCCTCATCTTGAGCTCGTTTAGCCGTTGCCTTAACAGGGCTGACCAGCTATAACCCGTGAATGCACCTGATCAGCATGGACACAGTCTATAAAATCCTATATATTAGACCATAGTTCGGTATACAGCTTTATGCATGGAGCCTTATGTGAGGTCTAATGTATCAGATGTCCTGCCACCCGGCGTCAAACGGTCTCTGAAAGAATTCGGCAGCGATCTTGCGATCGCGCGGCGGAAACGGGGACTTACGGTTCTTGCCGTCGCCGAGCGCATGGGCGTGGCCAAGAATACTTATTTGCGCGCAGAGAAGGGCGATCCTAAGGTTGGCCTTGGCGTTTATGCGATGGCGCTTTTTGTCTTAGGCTTTGGCAGTCCTCTTGGCACCCTTATCGACGTAAGCCGCGACGATACCGGCCTCCTGCTCGATGAAGAACGTCTTCCCAAACGTGTGCGCATGAAAAAAGCACGGGGGCCGCAGTCATGAAGCGGACCATCGACGTTCTGCTGGGCGACGGACTGCAGGTCGGTACGCTGCGCTACGACCTGCAAGGGCAGCGCGAAAGCGCCGCTTTCGAGTACGGTGCGGGCTGGCTCGGCGCACCCGCGCATTTCGCTCTGGAGCCCACGCTTCCGCTCCAGGTGGGCCCACAGTTTCATCGCAAGTCGAAAGACGGTTCTATCTTCCATGCGGCGATTACCGACACCGAGCCTGACGGTTGGGCAAGGCGTGTCATCATGCGCGATCACGTCAGACGTAGACAAGAATTGCGCCGTGAAGGAAAAGAAGAAGGGGCACAGCCGCTCAACGCGCTGGATTATTTGCTGGCTGTGGATGATTTCAGCCGTGTCGGCGCGCTCCGTTTTCGCGACGAAAACGGCGTGTTCCAACGCGCAGAGGAGGAAGGACGTCGGACAGCCCCGCCGCTCATCGAGCTTGGACATTTGCTGAGCGCGGCGCGCGCTGTCGAGGCGCATAAAGAGACGGCAGCGGACCTTGCTTACTTGCGTGGGCGAGGCACGTCGCTTGGCGGCATGCGCCCGAAATGCACGGTCATTGACGATGACGGAGCGCTTAGCATCGGCAAGTTTCCCAGCATCGCGGACGAGCGCGCGGTTACCAAGGGAGAAGTGCTCGCTCTTACTCTTGCCAGAATGGCCGGAATCAATGCTGTCGCGGCGCGTATCGTCCAGAGCGAAGATTTACCGGTTGCACTGATCCGCCGCTTCGACCGGCGAGTCAACGGAGATCGCGTAATGTATGTCTCAGCCGCGACGATGCTGGGTGTCGAGGCGACGGAACCCGAGGAATATACCTACACCGAGATCGTGGATGCAATCCGCGTTCACGGGGCCGACGCACGAGCCGATATCGAAGAACTGTGGCGACGTATTGCCTTCTCGATTCTGATTACGAATGTTGACGACCACCTGCGCAATCACGGCTTCTTGCATGAAGATCGGGAATTCTGGCGGCTGTCGCCTGCCTTCGACATAAACCCGTCGCCCGAGCGAGTACGCGAATTGAAGACGTGGATATCCGAGGATGCGGGTCCCGACATGACCATCGATGCCCTAATGTTCGTGATTGCTTATTTTCGCATCACGAACGCGCGGGCCAAGGAGATATTGAGCGAAGTTGTGCAATCCGTGGAGAGCTGGCGCACGACTGGACAGAGCATTGGAATGAGTGACGAAGAGCTTGAGCCTTTTGTAGACGCCTTCGAACACCCCGAACGCAGCGCCGCGAAGAAGCTTATCTGAAGATCAGAGCCGACAACTCCCCCGATGGCTATGCCGTCACCGGCCATTCTGGACATAGGCAGACCGCGCTGGTCACTTGCGACGTATGTTGGCTGGGCGGGCCTGGCGAGACTGCGGGATACGACCAAATCTCAGGTCTTGTTTGAGAAGAAGCTCGCAGGCGTGCAGGGCTTCCGACTCGAAGGTCGAGCTGTCGGCAGGGATGAGCCGCCAGTGAGCGATCTTTCCGCCCAGCAGATCGATGAGACGAAGTGACGGAAAGTCTTGCCGGATGCCCGGGTCGGCGAGATTAGCGGTCTCGGAGAAGACGAGCCAAACGCCGTTGTCTTTCGGCTGCTTCAGGCTGTCACGCAGCATGAGCACGATCTTCTCTCCAACATAGACGGCGAAACCAGAAAACATAGGTCGCACTTCGGGCTCGAGCGGTGCGAGGGCTTCGAGGATGAAGGGATACGGGGCAGATCTCCGCTTGGGCCTGACCTGCCCGGTGATTCCATGGCGAGCGGGCATACCGCAAGGATAGCGCGAACAGAATCGCACACTGCGAATTCATCATTTATGCGGGAATCTGGGCCATTCACCTGGGAGACCTTCCCGAGCAATCCTCTACAGCGCTTAGTCCAAGGTCGGTGAGTTCTTCACCCCTGTACACGACAGTTGACTCGTGACATGAGCCGCCCGTGGCCTCTCAGCGCGTCCAGTTTGCCCAGTTCGCCTTGCGCAAGCGATCCTGGGCTCGATGGTTCTGCGTTTCGAGTTCCTCGATTTCGCCCTCGAGCTTCTCGATGAAGTGCAGCACTCGCTCGGGCAACGCGGCTCTCTCCTCCGGGGAAAGCTCCTCGGCGGCGCGCAGCGGTTCGTAGCTGTCCCTCGCCAAAATAGCGATCTGCTGTTGAATCATGACGATTAGCCCAGTTCCAATCTGGACTCTCTCCGTGGACAACTTCTCGCATGCTGCGCATGGTGAAGCTGCTGTCTGTTCCGGTTATCATGCTCTTTCGTTCTCGCCGCGATCTCCTCTTGGAGAATTTGGCTCTCCGGCAACAACTTGCTGTCTTGAAACGGAGGCGTTCTCATCCTCGCCTTGCTGTTACCGACAGACTTTTCTGGGTGATATTGCGGCGGTTCTGGTCCCGGTGGCGGGAGACATTGATTCTCGTCCAGCCGGAGACCGTTGTGCGATGGCACCGGGCCGGCTTCAAGCTATATTGGACCTGGCTCTCGCGCCATCCCATCCGTCCGGGCAGGAACGGCGTCAGCGTTGAACTCCGCGAACTCATCCTCCGCATGGTTGCGGACAATCCAACCTGGGGCTCGCCACGGATTCATGGCGAACTGAAGATGCTTGGCTTCGACATTTCTGAACGGACCGTGATGCGCTGGATGCGGAAAGCGCCGAGGGATCCAGAACCGGCAAAGCGATGGGCGGCCTTTCTGAGCAATCATCGAGAGGCCATCGCTGCGATGGATTTCTTTACTGTGCCCACGCTGGCGTTCGGCGTGCTTTACTGCTTCTTTGTCATCGCGCATGATCGACGGCGTATCCTTCACTGCACCGTGACCAAGCATCCGAACAGTGCCTGGGTTGTCCAGCAGCTTCGCGAAGCTTTTCCCTATGACTCGGCCCCTGGCTACCTGATCTTTGATCGCGAGCTTCAATGAGGAAGTCATCGACACCGTGAAGAGCTTTGGCATTCAGCCAAACCGGACCAGTTTCCGAAGTCCATGGCAGAACGGTGTTGCCGAGCGTTGGGTTGGCAACTGCCGCCGCGATCTGCTTGACCATGTCATCGTTGTGAATGAACGGCATCTGAAACGCCTGTTGAATGAGTACGTGCTTTACTACCAAGACGATCGCACGCATCTCGCATTGGATAAGCGAACTCCGGCAGGTCGTCTATTCGCCAAGAACGGCGGTGGACATTGCAGGATTCTATCTACGTCTAAACTCGGCGGCCTGCATCACCGCTACGACCTAGCTGCTTGAACCTTCGCTTGGTGTATTTCTCCTTCGAGTTGAAATAAGCCGGCAGCAGCATGTCCGTTGCCTCATCCCGGAGTCTTGGCTTCTTTTTGACTATGTGTCGTCATCGATCAGACCTTTTCCGACGAGAATCACAACCAAAGCTGCCTTCAAATTTATGAATCAAGCCCATCTTGGACACGGATCGCATTTTGACGACGCACAACAAACGCAAGGCATGGTTTCATGCGACGGAGTATTTCATAGCAAGAGAGCGACAGGAAGGGGCGAAGATATTGGGAACCACGCCGAAGTAGATCGGAATTGCAGGACAGAACCGCTCATTGCTTTCTCACCAGTGCTCCTTGGTGAGGATGGAGGTTGCCGGGTGAGTAGCCAGTATAAAACTCAAGTGGCGCCGACCACTCTTGAGCCAGACTCCTCATTTTCGCTTCAGCCAGTCTCATATCTCCGTTGGGAACTGCCATATCGGTATCCGAATTATCCAGATACAGGTAGCCACCGGCCTTCAATTTTCTGTGAGTATTCTCAACGCATTTGCTGCGGTATTTGCCGTCGACGATGATCAGGTCAAACGTCTCATCCACGAAATCTGAAGCCGAACAGTACATGTCTCCGGTGAGAAATCGGTAGTCGACGTTTTGCAGGTTCAGCTTCTTGAAAGTCTCGGACACCTTCTCATGCCAGGCTTGGCAATCCTCGATGGAAATGACTGAATGTGCTCTTCGCGCAAGCCAGATAGTGGAACGGCCTGAGCCATATTCAAGGACACGAGAATCTTTATTGAGAACGCGTGTCAACTTCTTGATTACGGCAAATGGCACCCAGGGGAGATAAGGCCTGTCCGTGAGAGCCTGAGATATTTTTAGGGCGCCCGCCAGTAGCAGTTCAGAAAGCTGAAAGACGGAAACGCGGTTGCCTTTTTCATCGTAGAGGCGGTTTTGGCGCCGCCCGTCGGTGACCACGTTTTTTTCGAACATAAATTCTGTCCCGCTCCCGAAAGGGACTTTCACAATGCTCGAAACTAAGGATGAAACAACTCCCTTATTTTTCGAGCTTGCTGTAGAACGATATCCCAGTCTCTCTATTCTATCTTGCGCACAGCTTTTTTCGTCTGTTGATGAAGTGTTTGGGGGCGCCTTAGCCACGGATAAATGGGCGCTGGCTTGATCCGTCACCGCTTTCAAAGGTGTGGACCGCCGTTCTACTTTGACCCTGTCGGCTCACCCGCAGTTCGTGCTCGTAGATAGTAGGTCTTTTGGCAATTGCTGCAACGCCACGGGTAGAAACGGACCAGTTTGATAACGTTACTTTTCAAGGAGTCCGTGGCAGGCCGGAGCGAACCCGTCAAACGCGCTCAGAATTGAGGGGTGCTGAGAGGGGTTGGCCTTACCTTGAGAATCGCTGGCGGGGATGGACGCCAGAAATTGACCTCATCGACGTTTGGGCGAGAGGCATGGAGCGTAAACCAGTTATTGTCGGTTATTGCGATGAATAAGCGCATGGCTGCTCACGCAGCAGTCTACAGGATCGGCAGCGGGAGACATCTCCTCATTCTGGCTCTTGGGTAAAACTGGAGCGTTCAGAATTTGCTCGTGAAATGCGTGATCTTTGCGACTCCGAGAACGACATTATTTTGCACGCCATTGTGGTGAAAAAGGAGCATGTTTTGCTGCATATAAGGCAAGACGCTAATAAGTTATACAACTACATGATTAGGCTCGCATTGCTAGCCAAAATGGCTAAACACGATGTCGTCACTATGGTTCCTGACCCGCGCACAATAAAGGTAAGAGCGGAAATAGCCTGCACGACTATTTGCAAACAGAATTGTGGTTCACTGCAAAATCCAGTACCAACCTCCTAACGACGCCCGCCGATAGCGCGACATCGAAAGGCGTCCAATTCGCGGATGTGCTTTCAGGCATTGTTCAGGCTCGCTTTGAAGATAATGCCATGCGCGATTTTCAGACCATCTACCCACGGCTCAATCTCAATCGCCTATATTTCTAATCTTCAAACTTGACCATTACCCTCCGCTTTTTGGGCGGAAATCTACAGAGCAGGACATGCGCACGTCGCACCGGGGTGGCGTCTACGGGGGGACCGCCCCCGGCCTAGGCTCTCTTTTTCATCCCCTCGGGCCATAGAGGACAGAAAAGCACGCCACCCGCTACAGTTCTCGCTAGAGTGGTATTCCTGATGAGAGCAGGAATGCTCTAAGTGATTGATTCAATGGTCGGGGCGGAGGGATTCGAACCCCCGACCCTCTGCTCCCAAAGCAGATGCGCTACCAGACTGCGCTACGCCCCGACTCCTCAAATTGTATCGCAGACAAATCGGCCGCCTTGTTCCTTCGGCGATTCATGAATGCCATAACAACCAGCCCGCCAGCCACACGATCACGATTATTGGGAGAATGAAGATTGCGAGCAGTACGGCAGCCATGCAAATGAGAAACACATAGTCCTTCCATGTGTGCTCGCGCGGCTGGCGCAGGTGGCGTGTCATCAGGGCGTAATTGCGCCGGTTTGCCTTCCATGCAATGTCAAATGCATCGCCAGCGATCGGAATCGTCCCTATCAGCACGTCCACTCCGACATTCACCACCATCCGCACCAGGCCAACATAAGGAACGCCGCGAAACCATGCCGCGACAATGATGATGCACGAGGCGAGTCCAGTGAGCACATCACCCAGCCCCGGAATCAGCCCAATGATTCCATCCAGACCGAAGCGTATCGAGGTTCCCGGAAGCCGGAACCAGTCGTCGAGAAGATGCGCCAGAAGGTCGAGATTTTCATCCGCAAACCAGTTGCCACCAATCTTCGTTCGTGAACGCAAGGTGTTGCTTTCAGGCGGCAGAACCTCGGGTTTGGATGGCGGTGGCATAAGCTCTGACTACCGGTAGGATGCGGTTGCCCGGGCAGTCGGCGAGAGTGCGCGGCACCGTTGCAAATGCTACAATCACATACTGTATGGCGGCTATAGTTCAGAGGCAGAACGCCGGTCTGTGGCACCGGATGTCGTGGGTTCGACCCCCACTAGCCGCCCCATGAATCATCCCGCCCATTTTCAATAACTTATCAATTCAGCTATTTCCTCATGGGCCAATGTGGGCCAATGTGGCATAATTTCCGATATGCCGTTGGCCCTCTATCGACGTCATCGTCAGGAGTGCAAAGGCGGTCATCCGCACAACTCACGCTCATCGGAATACGACGAACGCAAGAAGGGCTGGAAACGGTGCGAATGCCCCATATTCGCGTCAGGAACGCTTCACAGAAAATTCAGGCGGCATAATACCGGTCAATGGGAATTCGAATCGGCGCGCGCCGTCGCAGCAGCCCTCGAGCGCGCCAGGTCATGGCGAGCCGCTGTCCAGGAAGCACCTCCCGCCGAAGAGCCTAGGACCGCTCGAATCACCATCGAGGATGCAACCGAGGCGTTCCTTGCAAAATGCAGGAACCGCAACATCGCTCCGAACACTCTTGCGAAGTACCGCACGTTTACCAACCAGCTCGAGTCCTATTGCAACAAACGCGGGTACGTCCATATCGATCAGCTCAGTGTCACCGACATGGATCGCTTTTACGCTAGTTGGAAGGACGGAATCCGGGCTAAAGCCAAGAAGCTCGAGCGGCTCAAATCGTTCATCAAGTTCTGTGTCAAACGTGAATGGCTCGTCAAAGACATAGCCGATGACCTGGAAGCGCCTGAAGGTTCTTCAATTACAGTTCCAAAATCCCCCTTCAGCGACGAGGAACTAGATCGCCTCCATGTCGCCTGCGACAAAATCGGACCGCAACTCAAGCAGGGACCAGGCTATCGAACATGGGGTGGTGAAGATGTGAAGGACTTTATCTATCTCTCCATCTACACAGGCCTGCGCATCTCAGACGTGGCAACCTTCGATATTACAAAGCGCCTCAAGGGTAATGACGTCTTTTTGCGCATGCATAAGACGAGGCGGCCGCTATTCACTTGGATACCGGACTGGCTTGTGGAGCGGCTGCGCGCGCGACAGGAGGTTCATGGCGCGACAATCTTCGCCGCCGGCGTCACCCGCAAGGTAAAACAGCTTTGCGATATCTGGCGGAACAAGCGACTAAGAAAGGTTTTTGAACTTGCTGGACCATGGGAAACGCCCCCACATCCCCATAAATTCAGACACACGTTCGTTCGGATCCTCCTCGAGAAGGGCGTGCCGGTCCCCGACGTCGCCGAATTGATTGGGGATTCTGAGCAGATTCTTCGCAAGCATTACGCCGCTTGGATACCAGGTCGTCAACATCGCCTCTCCCGCATTCTGCAGGAAGCATTTGCGGATCGTTCCAAAGCCAAAGTGGTTTCAATCCGTTTAGATTGAGCAATAATTTAGTTGAGCAATATTCTGCCTTAGGAGTGAGCGAGAGAGCTCTTTGTATGTCTAGCTGCCCGTGGTGCAACTAGCTGATTTTCTGCAAGACGGTCGGCGGCCCCTGGTGCGCGATGGTACGACGTATTTCGCAACCGACGCGGCGACACGGCTTCTACAAGAGTGGTTTTGACCATTTCCGTGCCAGAGCAGCAAGAAGATGCGCACGATAAGCATGCCGAAGCGGTTTCTCAGCTCCCGCGGAGTGCCCGCGCCGAGCATCTTGCGCAGAACCAGGCTCAGGTTGAACGCGCCGACATGCACCAACTGCCGCTTCAGAATGTTCTCCCGTCCCCGCAGATGGCAGCGCCGCATGCCGCCCGTCTCGTAGCAATGCGCGAAGCTACGTTCCACCATCTCGCCGCGCCGCCGCAGTAAGCTCTTGCCGTAGCTGCCGCGTACCCGCCGCCGATTGGCATACACCGCCCGCTGTTCTTCGGCTTTGCCCTGCCAGTTGCGCCGCCCCTTCTGCAGCTTCTCCGGAATATAACTGCGCACTTCGTAATGCTTGACTCGCTGGACCACTGCGCCGCTGTGGTACCCCTTGTCGGTGACCAGCTCTTCGATCCCGTTGACGTTCACCCTGGGCGTATCCTCAGGCCGCAACTCCGCTTCGCGCCCAGCCAGCCCGGACACCGCTATGCCCGCATCGCACAACGTCTCATCCAGCGTCGCCGTGTCGCCCTGGTCGGCCGCTTGCAACGTCACCGCCACCACCGCCCCCGTATCCAGATCGACCGCGTGCTCGGCCTTGTGCGCCAGGTGCGTGCGCCCGTCCTTCATCTTCGCTACCCGCGCATCCTCGTCCGCAGGACTCTTCCACTCCTGGTTCGACGTGCGCTTTTTGCGCTTGCGGTCTAGCCGCGCCAGCTCCTCGCGCGTCGGCGTCGCGATGCCGGAAGCCTTCGCCAGCCCGCGCAGAAACTCCTCCTAGCTCTCCCCCGTGTCGCGCCGCACGATCGAACGCATGGCCGCGTTCGCTTCCAGCGTCGTCGCATCGATGGCAATCCGCTGACCTTTCAGCAGTCCGCGATCAGCCAGCACGCCCAACACCCAGCCGAACACCTCCCCATGCGTGTCCAAATCGATCAACCGCCGCGTGCGCGAAATCGTCGAGTGATCCGGCGTGTACTCATCCAACCCGATGCCCACAAAACGCCGCAGCGCCAGTGAATCCGCCAACCGCCAGGAAATCCCGCGCTCGGCCCCTATGCCCTCGAAATACCCGATCAGTAACGAACGGAAATAGATCCCCGGCGTCAGCGACGGCCGCCCGTACCTAGCCGCATAAAACTTTGCGCATCGGCTCTCCACAAACTCATCGAAGCGCTCCGCCTCCAGCAACTGGTTCAGCTTCTCGTAAAACGGATGCCCGGGCGCAGTGGCTAACTCCCTGTGTGCGATCCACAAATCCTCTTGCTGCTCCCGCTGCTTCCGCGTCCCCATCGCCATGCGCCGATTCTACAAACAAACCCTCTGCATTCCTCAGAATCTTCTGCTTACGAATCAGGACTTGCACCACGGGCTGCTAGGGTACGAGTCATCACCAGATGCCAAGCGCGTGTGAATCCGCTCTGCAACCGAAGCAGGCACGCTATATGTGGTGTGGTACTTGCGTCTTCCCATTCTGATTTTCACCACGCCCGGTTCGTCTATCAGAATCTTTCTCAGGGTTTCGCGACCGATCCCCCAAAGGCCACACAACTCTGCAATCCGGTAATGGCGTTCGAAAGTTGTGCTTTGAGTGCTCAATCTCAGTTCTCGATTTCAGACGCAGCACGTACGTTCATCAGCTGAACGCCTCGTCGGCTCGGAATCGGACAATCGTCAGTCCCAACGGATTCACAGCGAGTTCATTGTTCTTCACGTTTTCACGGAAGACATAGGTGACGCTGGCAGTCCATCGCTCGCGCTTGATCTCGGAATGATCGGCAGGGTTCGTGAACACCTTTTCAAATTCGATTCGCGCCGAATACGGCGACTGACGGAGATCGTCGAGAATGACGTTCTTGACCTCGACATCGACGTACGGAAGCGAGCTGTCCTTGATATAGATCTGAATGACGTTGTCCTTGCGCTCCTGGTCGATCACGGCGCGCTGCACATCGCCATTGAGGTAGTAGAGAGAGTTCGTCTGGTCGCGCTCGATAGTGAAGCGATTGCGGCTGAAATAGAGCTCAGCCCAACGCGACAGGTAATATTTGTTCTCCGCTTCCTGCGGCCGATATTGAAAGTTGCGATAGTCGACTGCTTCGGCTCTCCCGACGTCGTTGATGCGCACGATCATCGGGTGCATGTCTGCGAGTGCCCTCTGGCTTCGGTACACGAGGCCAGCGAGCACGAGGGAGATCACGGCCAGGACCAGGATCGTCACCTTCAGGTACGTATTCATGACGATTGGATCGCCGTACTGTTCGAGATAACGCTCAGCTGCTCGCGTAATGTCAGGTACAGGTTTCACTATGGTCGTCATTCGAATGCCTCCTCGCCGCCTAAATTGCCCTGAGAATTGCAGCCGTGATCAATCCGCCCATTCCACCGCCGTGCCCCCCGGTCGATCCGGAAAAGATGCTCATAGTCATGGCGGGAATCTTGAAAAGGATGTAGACATTGACCAGAACCAGAAGGATGAGGAGCGGGAGCTCCTGTACCATGTTGCCGGGATCGGAGAAGTTGGCCAGCTCCGAGTAATACTGCGCCAGCAAATGCGCAAGAATACTCAGGACCGCCGCCGCCAGCACCTTATAGAAGCAGAAGCCGATAAACGCGCGCAGCCATCCCCAGAACAAGAACTCCAGCTTGTCCCATCTTCGCCTCATTGGGTGAGAGAGTTGACGAACACGAAGCTCTGGCTAGACTCCCCAGCACGCCGAGCTTTTTTGCTCCCTTCACTCGGCGGATGCTGGCCGCAAGATCGGGACTCAGCAGACCGTTGTCGGAGGCCTCATAAGCGAGTCGGCGCACCGCTGCCAGCCTCAGGTTTATCGTTGCCGGAGCCAGACGTCGGGCCTCCAGTTCATAGCGATATCGAAGAACGACGGTTCGGCCAAATGCCAAAGGCGGTTCGGAACAGTACCAGTCAATGAAGTCGTTGATCGCGAACGCGTAGGTTCGCTTGGAGGCAACCGAACCGAGGCTTTGCAGAACGGAAGCCTTGGAATGATCAGGGTCGGGCAGACGCAACACGTTCTTGGTCTTGCCACGATTTGCTTTATGTTTCTCTGGCATGGACGCGGTCTCCCGAACCGCCGCTCCATGATCTGCCCCCTATTTGCGTTCTTACCGAAATAGCCGTTCCAGTCCGGCGCTCCTTGAGTGGCAACTATCTTTGAACAAGCGCAATGCTGATCACTGGTCTCAAGAACATGCCGCGCAATCTTGCAATTGGCGATCTCTAACAACAGCGCTTCGCGTTCTTCGGCCATTTCCTCCCCTTTCGCCCACGTGATCTCTAATCCGGTGAGGGCCGCCTCGAGTCTGGCCAATGATGAAGGACCGGCCAACATCTCATCGTGCAAGAATGCTCCTATGAGACTGGCTCTGCCACAGGACGCGAGGACACGGAGCCGCTTAGTGGGAGCACTAGCTAGCCGCGATGGCTGCGTCCTCATTCTCGGCGCTCTCCTGATCCCGAATATGGAGTCTGGGCTCGTCTTCATTACCATCTTCACCTTGTCAGGCATTGCAGGGGTGCTGTCGTCGGGACTCGTTCGATACCGAGCCCGACAAAGGGCATTTGAACTGGACGGAACACTTCGTAGATCAACTGATTGCCTGAAAAGTTTTAAGGGAACTTCGCCGGCGACTTTCGGGTTGCGAGTGGCAGGATAGCTTCGAGATGGCATGAGTCTCTGGCTCGGACCCGATCCGAAGCAACCGCCAAAGCTCCAGCGTCCAAGGCCAACGATTCTTTACGGAGCCAGAGAGAGTTTGGCCTCAGTTATTTCAGATTCAGGGCGTCTGAGATTCGACCCAGCCAGCCCGGCTGCCGGTAGCCCGTCAGTATCCAGAGATCCTTCCGGTTGTCGGCAGTGCTGTAGACAAAACTCTTCCCGTCAGGGGCCACGCTGAAGCGAACGCCGGCAGTCGAAGGTGATTCCGGCCATAGGTCTACGCTCAGTTCTTTGATGACCTTCTGCTTCTGTGTTACCGGGTCGAGAGAAAACAGCACTGGGTGGGAACTCTGATCATTCCACAGTATGCCGTAGAGCAGCTTCCCACTCTTGGAGAATTCCAGATACCGCGTCTCGATCTTAC
>Ga0206832_10039_pt1 | contig 31804 bp, 26 predicted proteins | sample Alteio_BWOrgCont_74_FD_152896 | JGI IMG/M metagenome (GOLD analysis project Ga0206832, IMG submission 152896) | Enriched cells from forest soil in Barre Woods Harvard Forest LTER site, Petersham, Massachusetts, United States -... | ecosystem: Environmental > Terrestrial > Soil > Temperate forest >... | reverse complement strand
TCGCTACGCCAATTCATAAGGCTTACATTGTATTGGGAGAGGCGCTGAGCCGGGTAATTTTTGCCTTACTTAGTTCAAGCCTTATCATTGTGTTGGGTTACTTTGTATTCGACTTTACCCTGCAACATGGCATTTTTACGTTTATTAATATGCTGTTGCTTGCTTTTATTGCCCTGTTTGTTTTTATGGGTATGGGCTTTATTATTTCGGGCCTGGCTAAAACCGAAAGCGCCGTGCCACCATTGGCCAATATGATTGTATTGCCGCAGTTAATTTTAGGTGGTACTTTTTTCCCGATAACGGTTTTTCCCACGTGGCTTCAGCCCATCCCTAAAATTCTTCCATTAACCTATTTAAACGATGCCATGCGCAAAGTGGCTTTTGAAGGGGTTAGCCTTTTAGGCGTTTGGGATGATATTTTGGTGCTTGGCATTTGGGGTATAGTGGTTTATTTTTTGGCTACCAAATTGTTTAAGTGGGAGTAAATTCTTCCGAAAAATAAACGCTTCATTTTATGATGGATCAACAAGCCGCCCACGCATTTACCAAAGAATGGATTAGCGCCTGGAACTCGCATGACCTTGACCGGATTTTATCGCACTACACCGATGATTTTATTATGGAATCACCTATTGCATTAAAGCGCCTTCCCGAAACGGCTGGCGTGGTTAAAGGAAAAGAAGCCGTAAGGGCCTACTGGAAAATGGGCCTTGAGTTGAATCCCACTTTGCATTTTAAATTGCACGAGGTTTTGGTAGGGGTTAACAGCATAACCATGTATTATGTAAATACCACCACCGGCAAAAACACTGCCGAGGTATTGTTGCTAAATGAAGAAGGCAAAGCCTACCATGGCTTTGCCCATTATAATTAATGGCGTAGTTAACGCACGTAATTGCTAAACTTTTTCAACCACAACCGCTGTTCCGTAAGCCAGTACTTCGGTAAGGCCCTGCATTACCTCATTAGCATCATAACGCATATTGATAATGGCATTTGCGCCTCTTTCCTGTGCGTGCTTTATCATCAGTTGGAAGGCTTCCTCGCGTGCATTTTCGCATAACTCGGTATAAATGCTGCTTCTGCCGCCAAAAATGGTCATAAATGAGCCAGCCATATTGCCAAGAATACTTCTTGAGCGCACAGTAATGCCCCTAACCAAACCTAGTTGGCGGGTTACTTTATATCCTTCAAGGCCGGTGCTGGTGGTAATTAAGGTAAGGTCGTTCATAGTTTAATGTTTATTTGAAAATGAAAGTAGTAAAAATTAAAATGGAATAAATAACGCCAGCTTCAAAATCGCCCTGTTTCTTCCAAACATTAAGGTCAATTTGGCGTTAAATAATAGTAAAGGGAGCGCTATATAGTTATTAGGGCAACCCACTATACAATCAACTTTTTATGTGTTGAAAAATAGCATTTCATTAAACGGCGGGTAAAATTACCTTCGGAAGGTCGTAGCGAAGTACAAACAACGTTCTTTATATAATTGCAAACGATTTAGGTAATTCCATTATTCACGGTTACCGGCGGGCAATTAGGCAATAATTGTTTTACGGTATACTAAAGCATGCTGTTTTTGCTATCTTCATACCAACGGGGCATGTTTTAGACTTAAAATTCAGACCATGGAAGAAAACGAGAACCTTGAGCCTTCATTCGGAGAGATTGTAGATTTAGTAAGACAATTTGAAGAAGCAGAAAAATTAAAAGAACAGGTTTTTTTTGAAGAGGACAATTTTGAGCAGATTATCGAATTTTACCAGGAAAACCGTGAATACAATAAGGCCCTCAGAGTTATTGATATAGCCCTTGGCCAATATACTTTCTCATCTTTCTTTTACACTAAAAAAGCCGAAATACTGGCTAACCAAAAGCGCTTTGAAGAGGCACTCCGTATTTTGGAGGAGTCGGAAAAGCTGGACCCCAACGATATTAATATTTTCCTTATCCGCTCCGATATTCACTTATGGGAGGGGCGCCACCAGGAAGCCCTGGACGAGGTTGAATACGCCCTTACCATTGCCACCGAAATTGAAGACCGGTGTGAGCTTTACCTTGAGATAGCAGACATATATGAAGACCAGGAAAAATATCCGGAGGTGGTGGAGGCACTTAAGGAAGCCCTGACCATTAACCCGATGAGTGAAGAGGGCCTTAACCGCTACTGGTTTTGTACCGAGTTGAATGAGAAATATGACGACAGCATTAAATTTCACGAAGAGTTAATTGAGCAGAGCCCGTACTCGCATTTGGCCTGGTTTAATTTGGGTCATGCTTTTGCTGGTTTACAACTATACGAAAAAGCGCTTGATGCGTTTAGCTATGTAATAGCTATTGAAGACACTTTTGATGCCGCCTACATTTGCAGTGGCGATGTACTTTACAATATGGGCCGCTATGAAGAGGCTATCACATTTTACCTCGATGCCATTAAGCTTTCTAAACCGAATAAAGAGCTGTATTTAAAAACTGCTGAAAGTTTTGAGAAGGTGGGTGATTTTGCAAAATCACGTTCATACTTACGTAAGGCTATTGTTGTAGACCCTTATTTTGATGAAGCCTTTTACCGCATTGGCGAAACCTACCGGTCAGAAGAAAAATGGCCTAAGGCAATTTCATCTTTCGAGCGCGCCGTTAAGCTAAATCGGGAAAACATTGATTACCTCGCCGCATTAGCTGATGCTTACTTATGCACCGGTGAAGGTGAACAGGCGCTTGAAATATTTGAGCGCATTTTTCAGTTAGATACCCAGAGTAAGCAAAACTGGATAAACCTGGCTACTGCCTACTTTAATGTAGAGAATTTCAGAAAGGCCTTCCAGGTTTTGCATGAGGCGGAACAGAAGTACGAAGGCGCCGCCGATATATTCTACATCAAATCAGTATTCTATTTCCAGGTGGGCAATAATCACGAGGCGCTTATTAACCTTGAGCGCGGCCTATTAGTCAACTTTGATGAACACATACTGGTGTTTGAAATGGATGAATCATTATTAGATAATGATGCGGTGTTGCAGGTTATTGAGCAGTATAGGGATTAAGAGAACTTTTGCAATGTCAGGATGTGCGATTTTCTATCTGAGAATCGCACATTTTTTTGTTACCGCAGTAACGTTACACTTCCGTTATACAACTTATCAGTGTGGTCATCGTCAAACACAGCTCTGAAAGTATAAACATATACTGTGGGTGGTAATAGCTGGCCTTTAAATGTTCCGTCCCATTTAAAATTAATGTCCTCGCTTTCAAATACCTTTTCACCAATCCTGTCAAATATCATTACATGAATATATTTCAACGCAGGCAGGTTACCGAAAATCTGGAAGAAATCGTTTTTGCCATCGTTGTTAGGGGTAAAAACGTTGGGTATAAAAATATCATAGTCGGGTATTACAGTAACAGTTATGCTGGTATCGGCCATGCAATTATTGCCATTTATGTTGGCGGTTACCTGCACCGTATATTGTGCCGTGTTATTAATATCAACCACCGGGTCGGGGCAATTACTGCAACTTAAGCCAAACGATGGGCTCCATAAATAAGTAGTAGAAGGGTCGTAATTAGAGGTTGCAAATAACTGTATGGTTTTACCCAGGTTAACAAAAAGCGAATCGGGCGAAACGCTGATAAACACCGGTTGCGGCTGGGAAATCGTAACATTGGTTGAGTCAGAGCAACCATGATTATCTACCACACCAATAACATACCTACCGGTGTCAAGACCAGAATACGCACCGGTGAGGTTACTTTGATTATTTAGTACAAAAGTGTAAGGAAGTGTGCCACCGGTTGCCGACATTGTAATTTGCCCGTTGTGCGCCCCAAAGCAGGTAACATCCACCGTGCTTTCCACCAAAATCAACGAATCGGGCTGATGAACTGCAATGTTGGTTGTGCCACTGCAACCAAAATTATCGGTAGTGCTTACTTCATAATTTCCTACTGCTAATTGATTAAATGCGCCGGTGCTGTTATTGCCAACGGTATTACTACCCAACAACAAACTATAAGTGTAAGGGCTAACTCCTCCGCTTGCATTTGCCGTTATACTGCCAACACTTAAGCCATAACAGCTTTCATCTGTTTCAGTTGCTGTAACTGTAACTGTTATTACCGTTAGGATTGTGGTAGAAACACTATCGCAACCAAAGCGATTGGGCAATGTAACCGGATAGCTACCCGCAGTAGTTACAACCGTGCCATTACCTAATGTAAAGCCTGAGCCGGTGCAAATTGTATCGTAAGTTGTGGTAGCCGATGTTGGATTAACGGTAAGGTTGGTAATTATAACGCTGTCGCAACTGGCAGCCGTTATCAGGGTATCGACATACTGCCCTGCGGTGCTTACGGAAATACCTGAAGGGCGGGTATAAGTGTTGCCCTGGCATATGGTATCAAATGCTATGGTAACCGGTGGTGGCGTTACTGTAAGATTGGTAATCACCACGCTATCGCAACCCAAGTTTGTGGTCACGGTGTCGATATATTGCCCTGCTGTTTGGGTTGTTAAACCCGATGGCCGGATGAATGTATAACCCATGCAAATAGTATCATTTTGAACAGTAACCGGTGGCGCTGTAACAGTTAATTGAGTAATAATAATGCTATCGCAGCCAAAAATAGTAGGTAAAGTATCAGTATATGTGCCTGTAGTATTTACTACGGTACCGGTTGGTAAAGTATATGAGGTGCCAAAGCAGATAGTATCAATAATAGTATCGGTGTAAGTTGGGTGGACTGTTAGCAAAGTTATAATAGTACTATCGCAGCCAAATTGATTTGAGAAATGCGCAGTGTCGTTGGTTGATGCAGTCGCCGTTGTACCATCGGGGAAAGTATATGTAGGCCCCTGGCAAATAACTGTATCAATAACGATAGTATCGGGGTGATGCACTACTACAGTAACGCTGTCGTAAGCCGTACAAAGGCTAACAAACGAAATATCATCAATGGCAAAATCATTACCACCCGGGGCTGTTTGCTGATCGAGGATGCAAATGTTGGCTGTGGTGTTGTTGCCTGAGTTCCAGGTTGTAAAAAACTGCGACCACTGGCACGTGGTACCCGGCAAATTAAAAACAGGCCCAATTTGCCCACCGTTAATAGAGAATTGTAATTGTGCAGGATTTCCTGCGGTTACACTTTGCCCCCATGCTATAAAAGTATAATTGGTGTTTGGTGATACACTTACGGTTTGACACCACACGTTTGTGTTAGGCGCACTTGCTCCATTTATAATCATTTGGTTACCTGTACCAGTAGTGTGGTCGGGGCACGAAGAGAAACCGCCATGGTATGTAGTTGGGTTGGCACCCACATAATAATTCCCTTCGGGCACTAAATTCGGGTCGTAATTATACGCGGTATTAAAACCCACGTTTCCTTGCGAAAAATCGCCGTTAAATACCAGGTTACCCGAGCCTATTTGCGAGGTAACAACGTACGTGGTGGTTTGCAATGGGCTTGCTTTAGGATTGGCAACAGTTGAATCACTTAAACCGGCCGCAGGTGCCCACGAATAACTATTTAATAAGCTACCGCTGGCAAAAAGCTGTGCCGAATCGCCCAGGCAAATGGCTGTATCGTCGCCCGCAACAAGTGTTGATGGGATAACGGTTAGGTTAGTAATTACATTACTATCGCAACCATAAATGCTTGTAAAATGCGTGGTGTAAATTCCGGAAGTATGAACCACGGTGCCATCGGGCAAAGAATAAAGATCAAAGGGGCAAATGATAGGGAAGGCAGAGTCGCTATACAACTGATGCACGGTTAAATTGGTGGTTATAATGCTATCGCAGCCATAAATTGTTGGCAGTGTGTCAATATAAGTACCGGTAGTAGTGGCTGTAGTTCCGTTCGGAAGTGTGTAAGAGGTGCCGTTGCAAATGCCTGCGGTAACCGTGTTTGCATAAATTGGGTGAACCGTAATAGTTACGCTATCGCTGGTTTGGCAAAGCGGAGTAAATGAAATATCATCGATGGCAAAATCATTACCCGATGCTACTGTGTTTTGATTCACAATACAAATGCTGGCAGTAGTATTTGCGCCCGAGTTCCAGGTTGAGTAAAATTGTTGCCACACACAATTTGTTGGCGATGCAGTAAAAACCGGCCCTATCAAAGCCCCGTTAATCGAAAACTGTAACTGTGCGGGGTTAGTTGCTGTTAAGGTGGCCAGCCAGGTTGAAAACGCGTAATTGGTGTTTGGGGCCACATTAATTGTTTCGCACCAAATAGAAACGTTAGCGGTTGTAGCACCATTTACCAATAACATATTTCCGGTGCCTGTGGTGTGGTCGCCACAAGAGGCCATGCCGCCGTTCCAGGGCGTAGCACTTGTTGAAACCCAGTATTGTCCTTCGGCAGTGTTGGGCGGCGGGGTGTAGGCATAACCCGATGAAAAGCCCACATTACCCATCGAAAAATCTCCATTCACAATCAGGTTGCTAAGTGGTTCTGAACCGGTAACAGTGTATGTAGTTGTGGTGGCGGGTGTTGCTACCGGGTTAGCAATAGATGCGTTACTTAAACCTGTTGATGGACTCCACGAATAAAACAAGGCACCGGTGGCATTTAAAGGTGCCGACTGGCCCCGGCAAATAGCAGTGCTACCGGTGGCATGCACGCTGGCGTAAGTAACGTTAAGCGTAATGATACTATCGCAGCCGTTCATGGTGGTAAGCGTATCAATATAAGTACCGGCCGAAGAAATTATTTGCCCATTAGGTAATGGGAATACCGTACCGGTGCATAAATTGATATTGAGCGAATATGCATAAGTGGGGTAAACTGTAACCGGTAAATTTACTGTAGGTGAGGTGCAGCCGGCATCAGTAACAAAAACAGAATAAGTTCCTGAATTGGCAACGGTGGCATTAGTAATAAGCGGGTTACGAACTGTGCTTGTATAAGCATTCGGGCCTGTCCATGAGTAAACTTCGGAACCGGAATAACTTCCGGTCAATGTAAATTGAATATCGTTACCCGAACATGCGGGTGAGTTGTATGCAATTACAGGTGTATCAATGGCATGCCATGGCTGGGTCTCCTGCTGTAAAGCGAGGGTGGTTAGCAATCCACCCGGTTGGCCATTTTGTGCATTTTGATTGCTGCCGGTTGTATAATTATAACCACCAATCCCAGCAGCCGAGTCGATGGTGAGCGAAGAAGCTAAAGTATTGCTGTTTAATAACACTGCACCACCTGCGCCGCCGCCACCGGGCCCATCGGCACCACGGTGATTGTCTCCCCCTTTTCCACCCTGCACATTAACAGGTATAACTCCGCCGGTAATGCTCTGTGCATTAATAACCACCGTACCGGCAGCGCCGCCGCCGCCTTCTCCATCCGATGTTCCGCCACCTATTAAGTCTCCTCCTTGCTGCCCACTGGCAATTATACTATCCGTTGCGCTGGCCACTATCGCGTTTGCGTTAATAATAACTATTCCACCGCCGTTACCACCATTCGTACCCGAGTTGTCATTTTGCTGCCCGCCGCCGCCGCCGCCACCGGGGAAAAGCGAATTTTGATTATAGGATAAGGCTGCCCCACCAATGCCACCCGTGCCTGCACTGGTGCCGCAACATCCCTGGCACCCATCGCCACCGTTTCCACCCACATTAAAATTTCCACCACCCGCACCGCCGGCGTTGCTCATATCACCCGCACCGCCGCCATCAGCCAATTTACCCCTACCACCGTTTGCATTACTATAAACAACGATGCCTTCGCCTTTATACGCCCCCTGGCCACTGGCCGTGGTTACTACATAGTCCTGTATATGGCAACCGCCGTTACCTGTAGAAAAAGCCCCGCCGGCAAAACCATTATTGCTAACATCGATATTGGCGTTTAAATAAAGTGAGCCCGAAACATCTAAAGCCAGGATACCACCGGTTGTGCCATTCCAGGGCTGACAGCTAAGTGTAGTTGACACTATGGCATTAACATATTGCGGTACCCTTATCAATTGCACAATACTGGCAGGCGTGTAGGTATACAGTATCCTGTTTACAAACTGTATAGTTGTGCCGTTAATTGCGGCTATGTTGCCAAACTCATAAGTACCGGCACCGCCGTAGCTTAAAATGTTTCCGAAAGTGGCAGTATTTGTAACATCAATAGTGGCACCCTTCATTTGAATGAGCAATACCCTGTCGCCTACTGAGAAACCGGCTACACTGCCTACAGTTATTGAATTGTTACATGGGTTGACTGCGCTTACAGGGGTGTAAATATTAATTACACCGCTAATGCTGGTTCCGGTTTGACTATAGGCCTGAAAAACAAGAAAAATTGCTGCCAGGGTAAAGAAATGCTTCATGGAGGGGTAAGGTGTCAGCTTCAAAGATAAAAGTTTGGCTAAAACGGTTGCACATTTTTGTTTTCTTTGCGCTAATTATGGAACAATATTTTCATCTCGCCATCGAACTGATTAAGAACCTGAGGAATCCTGATTATATCAATCACTTAATTGCGCAGTACAATACTGCCTTTTATGTGGTGTTCTTCCTCATCATTTTTGTTGAAACCGGCCTGGTTTTCATGCCTTTGCTTCCCGGCGATTCTCTGCTTTTTATCGTAGGAGCTGCAATTGCTGCCACCGGGGCACTAAAACTGGAAATTGCAATCCCGTTACTTATAGCTGCGGCTTTGTTGGGCGATAACGTAAATTATTTTGTAGGGAAGTTTTTTGGTGAGCAGATAAAGAAGCGCGAGCGCATCCTTTTCTTTAAGCGTGAATACCTTGACCAAACGCATGAGTATTACGAGAAGAACGGTGGCAAAACTGTTATCATGGCCCGGTTTATTCCTATAGTGAGGACTATCGCCCCATTTGTAGCGGGTGCAGGTAGCATGAGTTATGGCCGCTATATTGTTTTCTGCATTGTGGGTGCTATACTTTGGGTTGGTGGCGTAACTGCTATGGGATACTGGTTTGGCGGTATTGAAATTGTAAAGAATAATTTTGAGAAAGTAATACTGCTTATCATTTTCATCTCCATATTGCCTATGGTTTGGCAGTTTATAAAAAGCAAAGGTCAGGCTAAACAAGCATGAAAACATACGGGTTAATTGGTTTTCCGCTCGAGCACTCATTCTCCAAAAAGTTTTTTGAAGAGAAATTCAAGCGGGAGGGAATTGAAGACCACGGTTATCACTTATATCCGCTTCCTTTTATTGAAAGCTTTTTGCCCTTTTTAGGCGAAAACCCCGACTTAAAAGGGGTGAACGTAACCATACCCTATAAAGAATCGGTAATAGAATTTTTGAATGATATTGACCCGATGGCTAAGGATATTGGTGCCGTAAATTGCATTCAAATAACTGATGGACATTTAACCGGGTATAATACCGATGCCCCCGCATTTGAGCAATCGATAAGGAGTTTCTTAACCGAAATGCCTGAACAGGCGTTTGTGTTAGGGACCGGTGGCTCATCGCGCGCGGTTTGTTACGTGCTGGCTAACCTGGGCATTAAATATGTGTTGGTCTCCAGGCAACATGGCGACAACCGTATAGGTTATAACGAAGTAGCGAAGCATATGAAAGCATCGAACCTTTTTGTTAATACAACCCCACAGGGTATGTTTCCCGACGTTGAAAGCTTTCCAGATTTGCCATATGCCAAATTAACGGATAAGGACTTTCTGTTCGACCTGGTGTATAATCCTGAAGAAACTATCTTTCTTAAACGCGGAAAGGAAAAAGGAGCCCACGCCAAAAACGGGATTGAAATGTTGCAACTGCAAGCCGAAAGAAGTTGGAATATTTGGAACAGCCGATAATGCCACGCCGTCGACTATTTTCTTAAACCCAGCCAAATTAAAGCCACGTTAAAAGTTGTAACGGCAACGCCCATCCAGCACTTTACCCAGGCAGTACTATGAAAATCTGGTAGATCGCCTTTCAGCATTTTTAAAGATTTTTGCCAAAGCGAGAAATAATCAGAAATGATATATGCGTCTTTAAGCACAAATAGAGCATAGAAAACTATTGTCATCAGGTAAGGTACTATAGCCAGTTTTTTGAGTGAGAGTGAATAAGCATTGGCCAATATCATCATTACCAAAAACGAAAAGTTAAGGGCAAATATCATAATCGATTTCATGTTCTGATATTTGATGGAACCCTCTAATGGTATGTTGCTGGATTGAAGCTGGTAAGTAGTAAACCAAGATAGCGCAAAGGTGACGACAGCAGCAACCCCGAAAAAAATCATAAATATCTTTTTCAGTTTCTCTGGGTCGGGCTTTAATATTTGGGCTGAGGTGTAGGTTTGCTTATACAGGAAAACCATAGTAAACCCAACCGCCGCAATAATGATATATATGATGATTGAAAACATAGTTTTTACTCTGATGCCCGGTCAATAATATTTTGAGGTAATTGTTTGGTTGCGGTTGCTCCTAATGCTTTCATCTTCTCGGCGCGTCTTACCAGATTTCCGGATCCTTCATATAGTTTTTTCATGGACTCGGAATAAAGCTTTTTGGCTTCATCCATTTTCTCTCCAACCTTTTTTAGGTCTTCATAAAAGGCGACGAACTTATCGTATAGTTTTCCTCCCTCTTCGGCTATTTCAAGATGGTTTCGTGTCAATCTTTCCTGTTTCCAAATAGAAGCAATTGTTCTTAAAGTTGCCAAAAGCGTTGATGGGCTTACAATTACAATTTTTCTGTCCCAAGCAAAATTGAATAACTCAGCATCACCTTGTACTGCCATGCTAAAAGAAGATTCTATAGGAACAAATAGTAATACAAAGTCGGGGGTGTTAAAACCAGCGGCCGTTTGATAATTTTTATCACTTAATAGTTTGACATGGCTGCGAAGAGACTCGATGTGCAATTTCAAATATTTAACACGGTCCTCTTCGGTTAAGGCGTTTACGCATGCATTGTATGCAACCAAAGAAACTTTAGAGTCGACAATTATTTGCTTATCATCTGGCAGGAAAATAACCACATCAGGCCTTATTTTATCTCCTTCAACATTAGTAGATGTTATTTGGGTTTTGTATTCCGTTCCCTCAACAAGGCCAGAGCGCTCAAGAATTTTTTCGAGTACCAATTCGCCCCAATTGCCCTGTTGTTTGTTATCTCCTTTTAAAGCAGTAGCAAGGTTGTTGGCTTCCTCGCTTATTTGCTTGTTTAGTTCAACCAGGTTTTTAATTTCGGTTTTAAGGGTAATCCTTTCTGCCGATTCTGCCCGGTAGGTTTGGTCAACCTTATTTTCAAACTCCTTTAGTTTTTCTTTAAACGGGTTGAGGATAATGTCGAGGTTGGTTCGGTTTTGGTCAGTAAACTTCTGGCTCTTTTCATCCAAAATGCGGTTGGCAAGATTCTCGAATTCGGTAGTGAACTTTTTGTTTAGCTGCTCCAGTTCGCCTTTTTGTTCGGCCAGTCGCTTCTCATTGTTTTCGTTTTCAGTCTTAGCCTTTGAGTAATCATGGTTGAGCGTTTCAACTTTCTTGCGCTCCTCTTGTAATTGTGCTTGGGCAACGGTGCGTTCCTGCAACAATTTGGCTTCGGCGCTTTTGCGTTCTTCCTGTAAGCGGGTTTCGGCGCTTTGGGTTACGTTCCTTATCTCTTGCTTAAGTTCATTAACGGTGGCTTCAAGTATCCTGCCTTTTTCGTTGGCGGTACTTAACAAACTTCCACTCTGGCTTTTTGCATAGAAGAAGGCCAGGGCAGCGCCAATTATTAATCCAACTAATACAGCAACTATCGTTATCACGTGGCGGACAGGGGTTTAAAAATTAAAAATAGCAATTCAGCCGATATTGTTAGGCATTTGGGCTGTATGGCCGTATCTGCTATTTGTATGAAATACATCAGTTGCTTTGTTGTTATAATTTCTCAACTTCGCCCCGGTTTTAATACAACTTCAAAATAAGGAAGCATGAAAATATCGCCCGATATTTTTGAAAATACAGAGGTGGCCTATGCAGAGCGCAGCAATGGTGAATTGAAAAAAGCCAAAGCCCTTTTTCAGTTAATGAGCAATAACGGATTGGTTAGTTTGGGCAGTTCGCTGGCTAATATTGCACTTTCATTGCGCCTACCGGTTTCTCCGCTTTTCAGGTTTACGGTTTACAATCACTTTTGCGGTGGCGAAACCTTTGCCGAGTGCAAACAAACCATTCAAAAATTGGCGGAAAGCAATGTAGGGGTATTATTGAATTACGGCGTTGAATTAAAAGAGACCGAAGACGACTTCAATAAAACAGTTGAGCATAATATTGAGGCGCTGCAATTTGGAGGCAAAAACAAGTCGGTAAAGGCTTTGTGCATTAAGGTTACCGGTTTCGGGCGACATGAGCTTTTTGAGAAAGTGCAGGCGGGAGAGAAATTAAGTGCCGATGAAACGAAGGAATTTGCCGCCGTAAAAAAGCGCCTCGATAAAATTTGCCAGGTAGCCGATAAGAACGATGTGCCGGTTTATATTGATGCCGAAGAGAGCTGGATACAAAACCCGTTGGATGAAATGGTAGAAGAGATGATGGAAAAATACAATCGCGGCAAGTGCATTGTGTTTAATACCTTTCAACTTTACCGGCACGATAGGCTGGCTTATTTGCAAGCGCAGATAAAACGGGCCATTGCAGGCCAATATATTTTGGGCGCCAAACTTGTTCGTGGTGCTTATATGGAAAAGGAGCGCGAGCGCGCTAAAGAAAAGGGCTACAAATCGCCCATACATAAAAACAAAAAAGAGGTGGATGCCGACTTTAACGAGGCTGTAAATCTTTGCCTCGAAAATTTAGACCACCTGTATGTTTGTGTTGCCTCGCAAAGCGAGGAGAGCAACCTGTTGGCTATGGAGTTAATTGCCAAAAAGAAGATTGAACCTCAAAACCCGCGCATCCTTTTCTCACAGTTATATGGCATGGGCGATAACATAACCTTTAACCAGGCCAAGCTGGCCTTTAACGCTACCAAGTATTTGCCCTACGGCCCCGTAAAAGAGGTAATACCCTATTTAATACGCCGCGCGCAGGAAAACACCTCGGTAGCCGGCCAAACCACCCGCGAACTATCGCTGATAGTGAAGGAAATTAAGAGGCGCAGTTGCTAACTACAAAAATGCTTGCCACAAAGGCACTAAGACACTAAGCTTTTTATTGAAAAGCACCCTGTTTAAGCAAAAAAAGACATCAAACTTTTGCATTTTCTTTGTGCCCTTAGTGCCTTTGTGGCAAGGTTCATTTGTTTTAATGATGCTAAGTTCAAATCTTCCCAAAAACTTCACGAAAGTTTCACGAAACTTGTAGTGCAATGAACAAGAATTTAGATCCTGATAAGGAACAGTTAAGCCCCGAGGAGTTTGAAGTTGAACGCGCGCTCAGGCCGAAGGCGATTGACGATTTTATGGGCCAACCCAAAATTGTAGATAACCTTTTTGTATTTATCAAAGCCGCCAAACAACGTAACGAAGCGCTGGACCATGTGCTGTTACACGGCCCTCCAGGCCTGGGTAAAACAACCCTCTCTAACATCATTGCCAACGAAATGAACGTGGGCATTAAAATCACCTCGGGCCCGGTGATGGAAAAACCCGGCGACCTTGCCGGCTTGCTCACCAACCTCGAAACCAACGATGTCCTTTTTATAGATGAAATCCACAGGCTATCACCGGTGGTTGAAGAATACCTCTATAGCGCTATGGAGGACTATAAAATTGATATTATGATTGATAGCGGGCCCAATGCCCGCACGGTGCAAATAACGCTTAACCCGTTTACGCTGGTTGGCGCTACAACGCGCTCAGGCCTGCTTACTGCGCCGTTGCGCTCGCGCTTTGGCATTACCTGCCGCATGGAGTATTACGATGCCGAGGTGCTTAAAAACATTATTAAACGCTCGGCTAAAATTTTGAAAGCAGAAATTAACGAAGATGCTGCCTACGAAATTGCGCGCCGCAGCCGTGGCACACCGCGTATTGCCAATTTGCTTTTACGCCGCGTGCGCGATTTTGCCCAGGTAAAAGGCGATGGCACCATTACTATTGCCATTACCAAATACGCACTCGAAGCATTGAATGTTGACTTACACGGCCTTGATGAAATGGACAACCGTATCCTATCTGCCATTATAGAAAAGTTTAAAGGCGGACCCGTTGGCCTTACCACCATTGCCACCGCAGTGGGAGAGGAGGCCGGCACCATTGAAGAAGTATACGAACCTTTTTTAATTAAAGAAGGCTTTATTAAACGCACCCCCCGCGGACGTGAAGCAACCGAACTTGCTTACCGCCATATAGGTAAAACGCCCCCACCGGCGGTTACCGGTGGCCTGTTTTAATATTTAATATGATAGCACAAACCCCGGCCACGCCATACTACGCCGTAATCTTCACCTCGCTTAAAACCGAGGCCGCCAACGGCTACGAAAACATGAGCAACAAAATGGTTGAACTGGCCAAGCAACAACCGGGCTATTTAGGCATCGAATCTGCACGTAGCGAACTAGGCATAACCGTTAGCTACTGGCAAACCCTAGAGGATATTAAAAACTGGAAAGCCAACCTCGACCACCAAATGGCCCAAAAGCTAGGCCGCGAAAAATGGTACCACCAATATAAGGTGCGTATTTGTAGGGTGGAGAGGGATTATGGGTTTGAGGTATAGTCAGTACTTGAGCGAAGCGGCACCGAAAGAGGACTCATAATTTAGCAAAGCAAGATACTACTTTGCTCAAGATTCACGCTACGCGCAAAGGGGCCATTTTTATCGTTAGGTATACATACGCATATATCTGTCTAGCTCTTTGAATGCTAATGGGTATTTAGCTCTTCTCTCTTCTAAGTCGTAAGGAATTACAACATCATCACCAATATACTTTTCAAGTAGTTCATCTAATTCCGTGTACCCTGGATAAGGACAATCACATTTATGAGCACGAATAAAATTAATATTGTCTGTATGTTCTATTAAAAAGGATTTCGAGATTATATTTCCCGGCGGAGTATCGAAACTCAAGCATACCCAATCTTCAACATCAAACTGTGCTTTTGATTTATATTTTAGCCATCGAGGGACGCGTTTGTAATCATCGGTAAATAGATAATCATACCTATCCCTTTTCATATGTATTCGCGAATTAAAACCATGATCAGTTTTGGTCAAGTTATTATACGAGTTCGCTTCTATGGCGTTTCTGTAATCATAAATGGCATTAATCTTTTGGTATGAATGAGCAAAGAAATAATCTTTTATATCAAGGTCAATTTTTGAAGATTTCAATATATTATTGGTCTGTAAAAACAAAACATTAATAGATCCCAACTTTTGAATGAAATAATTATAGTTTAGAATAAAACCCTTTTTCGAGCACAAGATATAGTCACGTATATAGTTCCTTTCACAATTATAGTATCCAATGCCATAGTTCCATAGCCCATAAATACTTCCACCGACACCAGGGTGATCAATTCTTTGACTCCCGAGATTCAAAACGTTCTGATCCACTGTCAATATATCACCTATGATTAGAATTTTAGCAATGAAACTTTTATAGATATCATGAACCAAATCACTTATAAAAGGAAGCGGTCTAGAGAAATCGTTTCTATTCAATGTTAATGGCAGCATTGCATTGTCATCGAATACACCGATTTTAGGCGCAATTGAAAAGGCATTTTTTGCACTGAAACTAATTCTATTTTTTTTAACGACAATTCCGTTACATGTAATTTTGGGGTCTGGGTAAGTGTGACTGTACGTCCATAATATTTTGTTGAAATCTTTAGGACTTATTTCGCTCCAATCCGCACTCATCTTATCGCTTATATCTGGATCTAATTTTTTATAGGGCACTAATTCTTCACCCAAATACACATAGCTTACTTTCGGGTTGGTCAAAGTGAACCACTCATGCCAGAGGACTTTCCCTCTTGAATCATAATCCCGCTGCGTATTTTTCTGTATTGGCTTAAATTCATCCACATTTTTTTGCGAAATTTTAATTTTTATTCGAGTACCTATTTCTATTTTATCATTCTTAAATATATTTATTTGTTCTTGATTAAGCTCGGCACTGAAGCTATATCCTATGCCACTATTCCATTTTTTTGTTTCCACATAAATCTCATTACCGAGGAGAAAGGCAGCAAGTATTCCCACACCAAATCTTCCACTTCTCCTAACTTTTGATTTCCCATCGTTATCAATAAAATCCTTTTGCCAATCCATGCTTTTGCGGTAAGAAGCTCCTGCACTTAGAAAATAATTTTTGATAACATCTGCATCCATACCAATTCCATTATCTACAATTTGGAAATATATTTCATCATTAGGTTCCTTTACTATTTCCACCTTTATTGCTCCTTGGAAAGAGCGACCCTTTACTTTTTCCAACAATTCTCTTTCACGACAAGCATCAAGCGCATTTTGAAGTAGTTCTCTTACTCCATATTTGGGATCGTCGCCATACAGAGGAGCAATAAGGAGTTTCATTATCTCATCATTGGCCTTAAAAGCAAAGCTATCGGCGACGTACTTCTGTGCCACTATGAAAGCCTCGTCATCCAGATTTGATGTGATTCGTCTATATTTTATCTCCGGCTTTTCTTCAAATTTTCCGTATAGTTCTCCTAGCACTGCCCACGATACGTCGAACTCTGACTGAATATCCTTGATCAGTCTTTTTAATTTGAGGTGCATTTCACTATCTTGGGGTGACGCGCTTACGTATATTCTTTCAGGGTCATCTTGATATTTATCATCTACACTATCAATAGACAAATGTGCATTATGTTCTTTAGCGGATATAGGGCTTGAGAAGCGTTTTATTTTAAGAAGCTGTATCGAAGTTCGGCTATCATCTATTTGCAGATAGTCTGCCAATCGCAATATTATCATCAAATAGACGGCATGAACACCTAAAGTTACGCGTCTTACGCTCTTACCATGTATTTTTTCTATATAATCCAAACAAATTCTCAGGTTGGAACCATGGCTGCGAGCTATTAGTCCAATAATATTTTTGCGCTTTTGTTCCAGCTCGCTGGTAAACTCTAGAATTTGTGGTTTGCCAGGAAAGCCTTTCAATGCAATTTCATGCGCTAACCGGGCATGATGCCTCCGAATAAATTCTCCCACGAGCAGCTTATGTTCCAAGCTGATCTTTCCAGGTTTACTAAAGTCAGGAACTTCTATTATTGCATCTTCATCTCCAAAAATTGCGTTAAGCTGTTTGCCATTAAAGCGCTTTGCTTCGCTTAAATAATCATTCCACAAATCCTTCCAGGTATGACTATCAAGTTCTTTAACCCTAATATCATCAAAATCACCTTCTAGTAAACTACTAAACCCTTCGTTGGTGATGTGCATCCCTATATCATGCAATATCACCGACATTATATAATAAGCTACATCTTCTTCCGATAATATTTTGTAAGTTTCAAATGGCATTAGATTAGCGGATGCAGCTAATATGTCCTGTATATGATCTATGCCATGATCTGTATACTCTGGGAAAAAGAAAAGTTTGTTGTCTTTTTTGAGAATTTCGCCGAATCGGGAAATTACATTATTGACTATTGAGATTAATGCTTGATCCTTTAGCTTTTCTACAAATATCTTTGGTAGGGTTACATTGGCCATGAAGTGTCTATTATTTCAACAAGTAGAAATTTTAAAATAAAATATTTAGCCGTGACGGGTTATTTTCCCTGCTGTTCATAGTCTTTTTGCAAGCATTTTTGTAATATTAATTATGAACTGGGCTGCTTTTTATTATTAATTGCAAAACAAATACATTAAACCCACACCACCTATAACGGGAAACCGTTGTTTTTTGGGGAGGGCTACGCAACCCTCTTACTCCCCACGGGGAGAACCGCTACCCAGAAATGCAAACAGCCGCCATTTGAGGCGTGCTGGTTTTTAAATAAAAAAGCGAGTCATTGCGAGGGTAATTCCCGTAAAAAAATTAAAAAAGAGTTATTACCCGTGGCAATCTTCAACTTTGTCTTTATTGGTGGTGCGCAATTAAAGACAAAGTTGAAGATTGCCGCAGCCTTTTTTCTAATATTAATTTTGGAAAAGGCTTCGCAATGACTCTCTATTTTATTTTAAATACAAGCAGCTCCCGCGAAAAGCGGGATGAAACACAACCACCCCCAGGGCAGCCCCTCCTTAAAACAAGGAGGGGAGTTTAATACGGCCTTAAAAGTTATCGACACCCCTTGGAACGTTGTTATAATTATCTTAGTTTCGTAAAATAATACGAAAGGGGTTTATATGCGCATGGTCTTTACTTGCGCATATCAATGCGTTTGGCGGTTAGGTTGTTCTTTGAAATGGCGTTATTGAGTTTCGAGTTGAAGTGCGGAAAAAGGTTACAAAGGGTTACAAAAGGTTACAGCGAATGGAAAAGTTTCGGCGGTTCGGCTTCGCTCACCATGACAGTTTCGAGTTGAAAGGCAAAAGGTTGACAAAACTTGACAATAGTTTACAGCAATTGAAACAGATTGAAAAGGAAGAGGTGTGTACCATCACTATGGCCTAATTATTTGTCGCAAAACAAATTTCAAAAAATGATAATATTGTTAAAAACTTCCGAAAAACTTCCGGTAATCTGGAAAATCCTAAGTTTCAAGTTTCGAATTTCAAGTTTCGAGTTGAAATGCGAAAAAGATTACAGCGATTTGTAAATCAAAGTAAGAATCTGTAAATCTATTTTAGGACGATACAAGGACAAGACATTTTTAAAAAACTCCCCAAAACTCCCCAAAAGTCCCCAAATGAAATTTTGTTTGGGTTAGCGTACAACCACCCCCAGGGCTGCCCCTCCTTAAAAAAAGGAGGGGAGTTTTAGCAGCCAAACAGCCAACCACCTCGGCCTTCGGCACTCCTCCTTGAAAAAAGGAGGAGAGATTGTGCGCGGTATGGTTGTTCGGGTTAGGGATAGAAGCGGAAACCGGCTTTGCGGTTGTAGCGGATAGCCCGGCCCATCCGCCGCGGCGGATGGGCAACCCCATTAGTATATTGAAAGTTTTGAGGTTGAGTAATTGTTATAACTCCACCACATTCTCCGGATACCTCTCCCTATAACTCGATATAATTTGGCGGATATTAAAATTCTCGCGGTATAGGGGCAGGGTTTCTAAAACCGCAGGCTTAAGCTTACTCTTTTTAAATTCTTTTTCGGGCAGGTAACCCATTTGTTTAAAGGTGCCGTTATCAACCACCACCAGGGCAATTTCGTTTTTGCTACGGCCCTTTTCAACAATAACAAACGATTCTTTATTACTAAAGGCCTGCACAGCTATCGCTACCTTTTTATTATGCAGCGCCACGCCAATTTTTTTACCGCTTATGCAGGGGCAGTCTTTCTCTTGGCAGGCTGTGGCATCGGTGGCAATACCGGTTAGGCGCAGGCACAAGTCAAACGCTTCGGCGGTTTGTTTAAGCACGCTCAATCCATCAATCATATTGCTAAAGGCAATTAAGGGCGGCTGGGCGTTTTTGCGTATTTTATCAAGCGCCAGTCGCCTAAACCCGCGCTGGTCCTGGTATTCCATAATGCCATAAACCGGTTCAAACCTTTTTTGGCTGCGGTTATGCTCGGGCCACAAATGTCTTATTTGGTGGCTCTCTAATATCAATGCCATTAACTCATTGCCACAAGGCTTGCAGCTAATGCCGTGTATAGAGCGCAAAAAATCCTGCTTCTGCTTGTTGGGCGAGTTATTGCTAAAGTGGCTGCTTACCCTCTTCTTTATATCAACCGCTTTGCCCACGTAAACAATTTTTCCCTTTTGGTTATGGAAGTAATATACCCCGGGGGCATTGGGCAACTGCTCAAAATGCTCGCGTGGCAAATTGGGTGGTAGTGCTTGTTCCTTCGAGTTTCGCTTTAAAGATTTGCCAATTAAATCTTCTGTATCGTGTTTCAGCAATAACTCAAACAGCTTTACGGTCGCCTCGGCATCGCCACCGGCCCGGTGCCGGTTATTAATTTCGATACCGTGATAAGCGCAAATTTTACCCAGGCTATACGATGCAAGCCCTGGAAATATCTTTCGGCTCATCCTAACTGTGCACAGCTTTTTAAGGTTAAGCTCGTAACCGCAACTCTGCAACGCATGCTTAACAAACGAGTAATCGAAGTTTACACTATGCGCCACAAACACGCAGCCTTGCAGGGTTTCATAAATCTGTTCGGCCACCTCGCTAAATATGGGGGCATTGGCCACCATGGCATCATCAATACCGGTTAGGCCACGGATGTAGTAGGGTATGGGTTGCTGAGGGTTAATGAGTGTTTCGTACTGTTTAACCGTGCGTTTGCCATCGTGCACCTGTATAGAAATCTCGGTAATGCCATTGCCTGTGGCATGGCCTCCGGTGGTTTCAATATCTACAATGGCAAAATGCATCACTAATTATATTAGCTAATTGGGCTAACGAAGATGCAAAAAAGAATGCCATTCCTAGCTTTTTTAGTATTTTAATTTGGGTTGGAATTGTATTCTCGGCTGTTTAACTCCGTGCGAAACAATGTATTTGCCTTTAGGGTACCCCCTTAAAATCCGAAAACCCCTGTTTCACAACAGAGGTTTACTTTTCTATTTTTAACGTGGCCCAAAAGCCGATACAAATAACGCCATCCAGTGTTATCAAAAAATAAAGCTAGTATAAACGTTGGTTTATATAAAAGCCAACATACGTTAAGCCTTTGGGTGTGCCTGGCGATAAATCTCCTTCAGCTTATCAATGGTATTGTGGGTATAAACCTGTGTAGCTGCCAGGCTGGTGTGGCCTAACAATTCCTTCACGGCATTAATGTCAGCACCGTTATTCATCAGGTGCGTGGCAAAGGTATGCCGCAAAACATGCGGACTCTTTTTATCTACCGTTGTAACCATATTCAAATACTTTTTAACCACCTGGTAAACTATGCCCGGTTCCAGCTTTTTGCCCTTTTCGCTTACTATTAAGTAAGGCTCTCCACCAACCTCAAGCAATTTCTTCTTCTCGGCCACAAAGTTTTTTACCGAGGCAAGCAGGCCGGGGTGAATAGGTATCAGGCGCTCCTTATTACCCTTACCCAGCACTTTTATTTGAGAGTTATAACTATCAACGTCGGTCTCCTTCAGGTTAATCAACTCATTACGCCGCATACCGGTGCCGTAAAAAAGCTCGATAATCATTTTATCGCGCAGGCCTTCGTACCCCTCAGGAAACTCCACCTCCTTCAACAACTTTTCTATACCCGGCAACTCCACAAAAACCGGTAGCCGTTTCGATGTTTTAGGCGACTGAACTTTACCCAGCGGACTCTTCTTTATCTCACCCTTCCGCATCAAAAATTTATAGAAAGATTTAAGGGTAGATATTTTACGATTGATAGACCGCGCCGAAACCTTTTGCTCCATCATGCTTACTATCCAGTTGCGAATATCGTGGTGGGTGGCGAACGGAATGTCGTTACTCTCATTCTTCTCTAAAAACGTGGCAAGTTGCTCCAGGTCGCTTTTGTAGGCATCCAGCGTATGGCCTGAATAACGCTTTTCGTATTCGATGTAGCTAAAGAAAGATTGGACTAAGGCGTGCATGTTCCAAAAGTAAACGCAATGGGTGGTGATTGATTGCACATTTCAACCCGTATTATACGGTTGGGCAGTATTAAAAACAAAAGCCCATCCCGTTACCGGAATGAGCTTGAAAGTTATCTTGATGGAAGGATATTATCCTTCTAATTCCATTTTCAAAGTCTGGATATAAGCAGCCTTCAAAACCGTAGTTCTTTTTCTAACACTTGGTTTAGTAAAAGTCTGACGCTCACGAAGCTGACGAAGAATGCCCGCTTTCTCGAACTTTTTCTTGTACTTCTTAAGTGCTCTGTCTATCGATTCTGATTCTCTTGCGTCAATTATTAGCATGTGTGTATAAAATTTTGGAATGCAAAAATACAACTTACTTCGAAAAAAACAAACTTAATAGCCTTTTAAAAAGGACGATTATGAACAAAAAGGGCCATTTAGTCCCCATTTTCACAAAAACGCCTAAATATTCCCTTTCATTATCTCTCTCGATATAACCAACTTCTGCACTTCTGAAGTCCCCTCACCAATAGTGCAAAGTTTAGAATCGCGGTAGAATTTCTCAACCGGGAAATCCTTAGTATATCCATACCCGCCAAATATCTGCACCGCATCTGTCGAAACCTCAACTGCTGTTTCGGAAGTATAATACTTGGCAAAAGCCGATTCTTTAGTCATTTTCTGGCCGGTGTTTTTCAAAAAGGCTGCTTGCATGGTCAACAACTCACCCGCTTCAATTTTGGTTGCCATATCAGCCAGTTTAAAGGCTATCGCCTGGAAATTACTGATTGGCTGCCCAAACTGCTCACGCTCTTTTGCATACTTAACCGATGCCTCGTAAGCACCTTTGGCAATGCCTAAGCCAAGTGATGCAATTGAAATTCTACCACCATCCAATATCTGCATAGCTTGTTGAAAGCCCGTGCCTATTTTGGCATCCCCGCCTACAACCTGTGCATCGGGCACAAAGCAATCTTCAAATATTACCTCAGCAGTTTCCGAGGCACGCATGCCCAGTTTATTTTCTTTCTTACCTGCCTTTAATCCTTTAGCGCCTCGTTCGATAATAAAGGCGGTCATACCTTTTGTATCAAGTAGTTCGCCTGTTCTTACAATCGCAACAATTACATCGCTGCTAATACCGTGGGTTATCCAGCATTTAGTGCCGTTTAATACCCAGCCGCCATCAACTTTTTTAGCGGTGCATTTCATACGCATAGCGTCCGAACCTGTATTGGGCTCTGTCAATGCCCATGCACCAATCCATTGGCCGGTAGCCAGTTTAGGCAGGTATTTTTTCTTTTGTTCTTCGGTACCATGATAATAAATATGCCCCGTGCAAAGCGAGTTATGCGCTGCAACCGATAAGCCTATTGAACCACACACCTTCGATATTTCAGACACCACGGTTACATACTCAAAATAGCTAAAACCGGCACCACCATATTCTTCAGGAATAAATACACCCATAAAGCCCAGTTCGCCCATCTTGTGAAACAACTCTTTAGGGAAGGTTTGCGCCTCATCCCAAACCATCAAATTTGGCCGTATCTCGCGGTCGGCAAAATCTTTAATGGACTGGGCAATCATCAATTGATTTTCGTTGTAATCGAAATTCATTCCGGTAGTGTCGTTAGCATGTGCTGTAGCAGATCCCATTGTTGGAGGTGTTTTTTTGTTTTTGAGAGGATGCGAAGATAGGAAAAACCGCTCAAGTGGATGGAAATTGCGCAGGTTAAAATTTCAGGTTTAAGTTGGCATTAGTAACCGCATCTTACAATATGGAGCTTAGTCAAACTCAATAGCCGTTACAATATTTTTCGAATAAGGCAAAATCCTATCCCTACCCTTCAAAAAATCGAGGGTAGCAATGAAAGAAAATCCTGCAACGTTACCGCCCTCGGCTTTCACCAATTCAGCCGCCGCCATGGCCGTACCGCCAGTAGCAAGTATATCATCATGTATCATAACATTCCAGCCTTTCTTCACCACATCGGTATGTATTTCCAACGTTGCTGAACCATATTCCAGATCGTAAGAAAATGACCGCGTTTTAGCCGGCAGTTTACCTGCTTTGCGCACCGGAAAGAGAGGAACCCGCAGTTTATTAGCAATTAAAACCCCAATAAAAAAGCCCCGGCTTTCAATAGCGCAAACGGCATCTATTTTACCGTGGTTGTGCAGAAAATTATTGATGATATTCTCCGTTATCTCATCGCAAAGGTCAGCATCTAAAAATATCGGGGTAATATCCTTAAACATAATACCCGGCTTCGGAAAATCGGGCACATTTCTGATTACGTCATTTAGTTTTTTCTCTAAGTTCATTACTCGGCTGTTAACTCTGCATTTTTCTCCGTGCGAAATGTATTTGTATTTATAACAAAGGGCTCTTTCCCTTACGCCTTTTCGTGCTTCCAAAAATAGTATATCGGTAAGCCCAATAAAACTATACCTAATCCCGGCCAGCTATATAGCGGTTTGGTGATAAGCAGGTTTAAGCAAAACGCCGAAACCAAAACGATATAAATAATAGGCACCACCGGATATCCAAAAGCCTTATAAGGCCTTTCGGCATCGGGCATTTTTTTGCGTAACACAAAAATGCCCGCAATAGTAATGATGTAAAACAACATTACTGCAAACATTACATAGTTCAGCAAGTCGCCGTATTTACCCGAAAAGCATAATAAACCGGCCCAGGCAAATTGTACCCAAAGCGCATAACCCGGCACGCCAAACTTATTGTTGTCTTTCATTTTATCGAAAAACAAACCATCCTTAGCCATAGCCTGGTAAACACGCACGCTACTTAATACAATACCATTATTACAACCAAAAGTTGAAACCATAATAAGCACAGCCATAATAATGGTAGCCGGTGCTCCAAATATTTGCATGGCCGATGCTGTTGCTACACGGTCTTTTTCAGCAAACATAATTCCTTTGCCAAGCGCCGTAGTGGCATTTGGGTCGCCGTAGAAGGGGAGGAGGAACAGGTAAGCCACATTTACCAATAAATAAAGACTGATAACGATTACCGTTCCGAAAAACAAACTAAGTGGAATACTGCGCTTCGGGTTTTCAATCTCACCTGCAATAAACGTTACATTGTTCCATGCATCACTGCTAAACAACGAACCAACCAGCCCCGCACCAATGGCGGCCAATAACCCAAGCGTGGTTAGTTTCTCAAAACTCACTTTGCCCGTTTCATCAGTGGTATATGCACCAAAATCCCAAAAGTGCTGTAGGTTATTATGCCATATTTCATGATTGCCGCAAATAAAAATACCCAGCACAATTAATCCAAACAGGGCAATCAATTTGGTAGAAGTAAAAAACCTAACGATGATTTTACCGTAATTAATACCGCGCGCATTAATAAAGGTAAGAAGCAGAATGGAGAATACGCCCAACACCTGCGCCGCCGAAATTTTGAAAGTGCCAATGGTGAGTAAAATATTATTCTCGCTAAACACCGGAAAGATAACACCCGTGTACTTGGCAAAAGCCACTGCCACGGCAGCAATAGTTCCCGATTGAACTACGGCAAACAAACTCCAGCCATATAAAAAACCAACAACCGGATGGTAAGCCTCGCGCAAATAAACATATTGTCCACCGGCATGCGGAAACATGCCCGCCAACTCGCCGTAACTAAGGGCTGCAAAAATGGTAAGCACACCGGCTATAACCCAAAGCAACAACATCCAACCGGGCCCACCTACTGTTCGGGCCATATCAGCGCTTACAATAAAAATACCCGAGCCTATCATTGACCCTGATACTATTAAAGTTGCATCAAGTAAGTTGAGCGATTTTTTTTGTTCAGACATGGACAGTTTACAGTTTAAGGAGTTTACGGTTTAAATACAAAAACAGTGGAGGTGTGAGTACAGTCTATATTAACTAAACAGAATCTTGAGATTGTATTTAACTGCAAACTGTAAACCATTTAAACTGTAAACTATTTATCTTAATGTCTTAGTGGTAAATTTCCTAAAACTACTTACCCAGTTTGCTACGTCGTTGGCTATATCCAAAGAAAATGATGAGGCCTAATACCATCCATCCAAAAGCGGTAAGCAGGGTCATTTTATCTAACGATACAATCATTGCGGTGCACACTATTATACCCAATATAGGGGTTAGCGGAACTAAAGGAGCCTTGAACGGACGAACTCTTTCAGGGTCCGACCTTCTTAGAATCATAACGCCCACGCATACTACCACAAAAGCAAACAGGGTTCCTATAGATGTAAGGTCACCGGCAACGCTGCCCGGTATAAACCCCGCAAATAAACCTACAAACAAAAACAGGATAAGATTCGATTTCCACGGTGTTCTGAAAGTAGGGTGCAAATCGGCAAAAACCGGTGGTAGTAAACCATCATTGCTCATAGAATAGAATACGCGCGATTGGCCCAATAACATTACCAATATAACCGACGAAAACCCTGCAAGAATGGCTATCGAAATTAAAGGCGACAACCATTGAAAACCCGGCATATAATTTTGAATAGCATATGCCACCGAAGCCTCTTTACCTGCCTTTACAAAATCGGTATAAGGTGCAACACCGGTTAAAACGTACGAGAACAGAACGTAAAGGAAAGTACATATCACCAACGACCCCAATATACCTATGGGCATATCTCGCTTGGGGTTTTTAGCTTCCTGCGCCGCTGTCGAAACTGCATCAAAACCTATAAATGCAAAGAAAACTACCGCCGCACCGCGTAAAACACCCCACCAACCGTGGTTGAAAGTGGGTGAGTAGTCGTACGTTTTACCGTTGCCCAAATCTACCGGTGGCGCATTGTCTGGTATCAGGTAAGGTGTGTGGTTGGCGTGGTTCATAAACTTCCAACCAATAAAAATAAACAACAACACAATCGTAACTTTTACAAACACTATAATAGCATTTACCGAAGCCGAAGCCTGGGTGCCTCTTATTAACAAAAGCGTTAGCATCAGCAGGATAAACAAAGCCGGCAAATTAATCATGCCATGCACCCCCGCCGCCGAAATTTCCATGGGCGAGTGACATAACTGATAGGGTATAACGCCGCCCAAAAGATTATTTAAATACTCGCTCCATGCAATGGAAACTGTTGCTGCACCCAAAGCATATTCAAGCACAAGTGCCCAGCCTATAATCCAGGCTACTAATTCGCCCATAGTGGCGTAAGCGTATGTATATGCGCTACCTGCAATAGGTATCATACTTGCAAACTCGGCGTAGCACAAACCGGCAAAGGCGCAAGCCACAGCAGCAATAATAAACGAAAAGGTAACAGCAGCACCTGCGTGCTCACCGGCCGCGGCCGCAGTTCTTACAAAAAGGCCGGCGCCAATAATTGCACCAATACCTAAAGCAACCAGTGCCCAGGGGCCTAAAGTTCTTTTTAACGAATGTTCCCCATCCGTCATTTTCATTAACTCTGCAATAGATTTTTTGCGGAAAAGATCTGCCATAATGTTACAGTTAAGTGGGTGTTAATTGTTTAGCGAATTGGGTAAATCTATATAAAATTTTCGGGTAGCAAATTTTTAGAGGGAAAATTTCAATCCATCATAGGCGGGCATAACCCCTTTGGGCAGTTTCTTCTCCATATCGGCATGCAAACCAAACTGGTGGCTCATATGTATCAGGTAAGTGGTTTCGGGCTTTATTTCATCGGCCAGTTGCAGGGCATCGTCAATATTAAAATGCGAGTAATGTATGTCGGGCCTTAGGGCATTTATCACCAATACTTTGGTGCCCTTTATTTTATGCCGCTCTTCTGCCGAAATTGTTTTGGCATCGGTTATATAAGTAAAGTGCCCAAACCGGTAACCTTTTACGGGCATGGTGGCGTGCATTACTTCAATAGGTATTATTTCTTCCTCATCAATTTTAAACGGCTGATTTTCTACCCTAATAAAATTCATGCGTGGCAGGTAAGGGTAATCGGTGTCCTTAAAAACGTAGCTGTACTGCTCTCTTATTCCGGCTTCGGTTATGGCATCGCAATAAATATCAACTGCCTTTTTATTAATGAAATTGAACGACCGGATATCATCTAAACCACCCGTGTGGTCCTTATGGTGGTGTGTCATTAATATAGCGTCCAGGTGCCGCACATCTTCCCGCAGCATTTGCTGGCGGAAATCGGGGCCGCAATCTATAGTTAAAGTCAGTTTGTTTATTTTGATAAGAACCGAAGTTCTAAGGCGCTTATCGCGCGGGTCGGCCGACTTACAAACCTCGCATTGGCAACCAATCAAAGGAACTCCGCCCGAGGTACCTGTTCCAAGGAATGTAATCTCCATAGTTTGATTTTGCGCTAAGCTAATGAAGCTTAATTAAAGGTTGGCATCTTCTTGCGTAGCCGGGCCATCCTTATGATCAAAAAGTGTAATGGCCTGCTCTGCCCTGATTTTTTGATATAGCTCCAAACTCTCGCTCGATAGGTTATTCAACTCAAGGTCTTCTATTGTAGATAGAATTTCCATCATCGAGTTCATACGTGCGTTCGGTTCGTGAAAACGGTTAATTACAACTACCCTTCTTTTTTCCAAAACACAAAAGCCGTTTTGAAAACTCCCTTTTTCGTATCTTACAGTATAGCCACCCTCCTTAAAAATCTCCTCAATCTTCTTTAATACAGCAGGATTATATTTTAAACTCATGGTTTTTTCGGTTATTTGTTAATTGTTCACAGAAATTACACTTTACATCCCAAAACAAAAATCTTTGTATCCGCCGGGTTAAACCCTTGATTTATAATAAACGGCGGAACCAATGTTTAATGATGTTCTGTCTATCGAAAACCAAACATAAACCAGGTTAACCTGAAACAATGAAGAAGAAACTAACACTGTTGATATTCTTTTTTCCGATGCTAATAATGGCCCAGGAATTCAAAAATGGGGCACTTATTTTCGATTTAGGCAAGAATAAACGCGATAAACAGCATATACAGGATTCTCTTGACCGTGTTCAGGACTCGCTCAATACAAACCAACCCATGATACCGGAGGAAGACGAAACCCAAAGGGCCAGGAAGGAAAAGAAGCAAAAAGCCGAAAAAACGACCACTGCGCAAGATGACTGGAAAAAGAACGGTCTGTTTAAAGCTATGTTTCATGCGGGTATTAATGGCTCACAAATAGATGGCGACCAATATTCAGGCTATAATCAAATTGGTTTAGATGCCGGCGTAGGAACTTTTATCCGGTTCCATAAGTACTTAGCGTTTACCGTATCATTTGATTACAGTATGAAAGGCGCGCGACAGGTGCTAAGGCAAGACCCTAACAATCCGACGCTATCGCTCTACCAGGTACAATGGGACTATCTCCAGGTCCCACTTATGTTGCATGTAGTGGGTAAAAACCTCGTTACGTTTGGATTGGGTGTACAACCGGCTGTTATGGTTAGGTATAAAGAATGGGACGAGCAAGGAAATAGACGCGATAATAATAATCCACCGGGTGGAACGCCCAATCTTTTTGATTTGGAGGGTATTGCCGCACTACACTTTATAATTAAGAATCATTACATGCTGGGAATTAAATTTTCCTATTCTATAACAAGGATACGGCCTTCTTTATACGCAACAGCTTTTCATGGCGAGTACAATAACATCCTCACCTTCGAAGCAGGATATTTACTGGATGCTGTAAAGAAAAAGAATAAATAAACGCCACTATTTCTTTAGATGGTTTACTATCATTTCCCGGTAAACCTGTAAGCTTGGCACGGGTACGTTGGTCACTTTGGCTTCCTCATCCCAGGTACGCATTTTAATAATCAGCGTTTTTAGCGGATTTTGTTCAAAGGCTTTTGCTTCGTCCTCGGTCATAGGGCCGCCCTGGTATAGCAGCGTCATTTTACTGGCTTCCGATAAATTATCGTAATAGCGCTTATTGGCAAAACATAAATACCTCTTAGCCGCCACATGAGATTTAACTAAGGTAGTTACCCTATCCGAAAAGCCGCGCAGCTTTAAAAAATCTGCCCCAACAGCCTCGTGGTCTTTCACCCCAAAACCATCCATATCATCTTCCTCATCGTCCGATAACAAATGGCCTAAATCGTGTAAAAACGCTGCCAGTATAACTTCATCATCATAGCCCTGCTGTTCTGCCAACTGCGCTGCCTGGCAAGCGTGTTCCAACTGGGTAATCTCTTCACCTGCATAATCCTCACCACCCTTTTTCCGGAATATCTCAATAATCTCCTCGGCTGTTTTAGTTGCTTCTTGCTTTTGCATATTAAGTAGTTAATTATGACAAGGCTAAATTACAATAGAAATACTGTAACCTGTATTTGTATCCGTCTAAATACTTGATGTCCTTATTTTAAGTGCTGCCTCTTGATTCACAATTTACATTTCCCAATTCTTAATTCTAAATTGGCGCTTCTTAATATATCCTTAACATTACTCTTCAAAAAAGTATATTCATTTGTAAGTTTTCAAAAAAGCAACAATGGCAATAAAATTAGTGGTATTTGATATGGCGGGCACCACCGTTGAAGACAAAGACAATGTGCACGAGGCCCTGATAAAGGGTTTTGAATTAAATAATTACAAAATTAACCGCGAAGACGCGAACGGCGTAATGGGTTACCCCAAGCCGGTGGCTATCCGCACTTTGCTTGAACAAAAGTTTAACCTGAAGGAGAAGACCGGTGAACTGGTGGCAAAAATTCACAACGATTTTGTGAACGAAATGATAACCTTTTATAAAAACGACCCTTCGGTTAAATCAAAGAAGAACGCCGAAGAAACTTTTAAAGCCCTGCGCCAAAAAGGTATTAAAGTAGGTATCGACACCGGTTTTAGCCGTGATATTGCTGATACTATTTTCGACCGGCTTAAGTGGAAGGAACATAATTTGGTTGACCTTACCGTAACAAGCGATGAGGTAAACAATGGCCGCCCGTTTCCCGATATGATTTACAAAGCCATGCAGGATATGAATATTAAAACTGCCGATGAAGTTGCCAAAGTGGGCGATACCATTTCCGATTTACAGGAAGGAACCTCGGCCGGTTGTAAATATGTTATCGGCATTACCACCGGTGCTTTCACCCGTGCTGCCCTGGAGCCTGAAAAGCACACCCACCTTGTTGACGACCTTTTGGAAGTAGTAGATATAGTAACCTCCGAAAACTAATTCATGACCCTTACCGTTCCTGCATTTCAAAAAAAACTGGCCAATGCACCTTCGTTTGTAGTGCCTGTGTTTGCTGCCATTGTTGCGTTCCTAACCTATAGCTGCATGTATGCGTTTCGTAAGCCGTTTACATCGGCTACGTTTGCAGGCATCACTGCATTTGGCATTAGTTATAAAATATTGCTGGTAGTTGCGCAGTTAATTGGTTATACACTCAGCAAGTTTTTGGGCATTAAGCTTATTGCCGAAATGAAAACCCACCGTAGGGCAATATCTATTATCGGCCTTATTGTTTTTTCCTGGCTTGCACTTTTATGTTTCGGTTTAACACCTGCGCCTTACAACATTGTTTTCCTGTTTTTAAACGGCCTGCCTTTGGGTTTAATATGGGGCCTCGTGTTTAGTTATTTAGAGGGAAGAAAAGCCACCGAATTTATGGGTGCAGTGCTTACCGTAAGTTTTATTTTTTCATCGGGTATGGTAAAAAGCGTGGGCAAATGGCTGGTGGTTGATATACACTTAAGCGAATTCTGGATGCCCTTTTTTACCGGTATGATTTTTATTTTGCCGATAATTTTGTTTGTGTTTTTGCTCGAGCAAATCCCCCCGCCAACAGCCGAGGATATTGAGCTACGCACTGAGCGCCTGCCAATGACAGCTCAGCAACGCAAAGATTTTGTAACAAGTTTTTTACCAGGAATTATTTTGCTTGTAATTACCTATATCGGGCTTTCCATCATCCGCGATTTTCGCGACAGTTTTGCCGCCGATATATGGAAAGAAGCAGGCTTCGAAAAGTCTCCTTCTATATTTACAACTACCGAAATTCCTACTTCCATTATTGTTTTGGTAATGATGAGCTTTCTCATTCTTGTTAAAGATAATTTCAAAGCGCTGGTTATTAATCACGTAATGGTGGTAACCGGTTTTGGTATTGCCATACTTAGCACCTTTTTGTATAGCACCGGTGTAATAAGCGCAGTGCCGTGGATGATTTTTAACGGACTTGGTTTATACATGGGTTACGTCCCTTTTAATTGCATGATGTTTGAACGCATGATAGCATCATTCA
>Ga0206832_10038_pt1 | contig 32128 bp, 22 predicted proteins | sample Alteio_BWOrgCont_74_FD_152896 | JGI IMG/M metagenome (GOLD analysis project Ga0206832, IMG submission 152896) | Enriched cells from forest soil in Barre Woods Harvard Forest LTER site, Petersham, Massachusetts, United States -... | ecosystem: Environmental > Terrestrial > Soil > Temperate forest >... | reverse complement strand
CGGGATGCTGCGGTTTACTTTCCCGCAAAATGGGCACTCACGTATTCAAATTGACCTGGCACGCAGGGTGGGTGGTACATCAACCTCGCAATATGTTAAGGTGGTTAATGATCATACTATTGAAGGCTGGATGAAATGCACACCCGATGGTGGTGGCTGGGGTGATGGCGCAGGCCATGCCGATTACACCGTTTATTTCTACGCTGAATTTAGCAAGCCACTAAAAAACTATGGTGTTTGGAGCGCCGGTATCCCCGATAGCTGGAGTCGCAAGCTTGAAGATGTGGAAAGCGACAAATATCAGCAAGCCATTGCCGACGCGCAGATCTTAAAAGGCACAAACGAAAAAGAAGGTAAACATTTAGGTTTCTATACTGAGTTTGCCACCAAAACTAACGAACCGGTATTACTAAAAGCGGGCATCTCATTCATCAGCATAGATGGTGCGAAAAATAACCTGGAATCCGAAATTAAAGACTGGGATTTTGATGCCATACATACCAAAGCAAAAGCATTATGGAACAAAGCGCTAGCTAAAGTAAAAGTTGATGGTGGTACAAGCGAACAGAAAACTGTTTTTTATACTGCCTTGTATCACACCATGATAGATCCCCGCATTGTTGAGGATGTAGATGGCAATTATCCCGGCGGCGATGGTGAAGCTCATAGGTCGACCAACTTCACTAAGCGTACCGTTTTTAGCGGATGGGATGTCTTCCGCAGTCAGATGCCTTTGCAAACCATCATCAATCCATCGCTGGTTAATGATATGATCAACTCGTTGGTTACCCTTGCCGGTGAAAAAAATAAAAATTACCTGGAACGCTGGGAAATCATGAATGCCTATAGCGGTTGTATGATCGGCAATCCGGCTGTTTCAGTAATCACCGATGCTTATGAAAAAGGCATCCGCAATTTTGATGTGCCTAAAGCCTACCAACTATCAGTAAACTCAATTGAAAAATTTGGCAATGGCGAAAAAGGCTATACGCCTGATCCGCTGGGGGTATCATATACTCTGGAATATGCTTATACCGAATGGTGTGTATCGCGTTTAGCAAAATCATTAGGCAAAACAGCCGATGAAACAAAATATGCTGAAAGGGGCGAAAGCTTTAAAAATATTTTTGATCCGGAGCATGGCTGGTTTAGGCCGAAGGATAAGGACGGCAACTGGGTACCCTGGCCAGCCGATTCAGCTATGACCAAATCATGGTACGGTTGTATCGAAAGTAACCTGTACCAACAGGGCTGGTTTGTTCCGCAGGATGTACCCGGCATGGTAAAACTGATGGGCGGCCGTGAAAAAGTAATTGCCAACCTGCAAAATCTGTTCGAAAAAACCCCCGAGAACATGATGTGGAATGATTATTTTAATCAATCCAACGAGCCGGTTCACCACGTACCGTTCCTGTTTAATAGGCTGGGCGCGCCGTGGCTGACACAAAAATGGTCGCGTGCGGTTTGTCGCAGGGCTTATCATAATGGTGTTGAAGGTTTATGCGGTAACGAGGATGTGGGCCAGATGTCGGCTTGGTACGTATTGGCTGCCAGTGGTATTCACCCGGTTTGCCCCGGCGATACAAGGCAGGAGATCACCAGCCCGGTGTTTGGTGAAATCACTTTTAAGCTAGATCCAAAATATGCAAAGGGTAAAACCTTTACGGTCATCGCCCATAACAATTCTGATAAAAACATTTACATACAAAGCGCTAAGCTAAATGGCAAGGCGTACCAGCATTGCTATATCGACTATAAAGATATAACAGCCGGTGGTACGCTTGAACTAACCATGGGGCCGCAGCCAAACAAGAACTGGGGAATAAATTAATACATTCACAATGAATAAAGGGAAAAAATTATTGCTTGGCTTAGCCTTTTCTTTTGGGGCATTAACCGCAGCAAACGCGCAGTCTGTTGCGCCTTTTAAAGCCGGCGACAGGGTGGCCTTTTTAGGTAATAGTATTACCGATGGCGGGCATTATCACTCCTACATCTGGTTATATTACATGACGCATTACCCTAACATGCGCCTAACCATGTTTAACGTAGGCATCGGCGGCGATAACGTTAAGCAAATGAGCGACAGGTTTGAGTATGAGATCCTCACCAAAAAACCAACCGTGATGACACTTACCTGGGGCATGAACGACAGTGGTTATTTTGAATGGTTCAGGCCGGATGCTGCTACCAACTGGGCCATCGCATCGGTAGATACTGCCAAAGCAAGATATGCCGTGCTTGATGCCAAGCTAAAGAATCATCCTGAATTTAAGAAGATCTTTATACTGGGCTCACCTTATGACGAAAGCACCAAAAGCAACAAAAAGAACTACTACCCAGGCAAAAGGGTTGCTTTTCAAAGGCTGATCGATTTTCAGCAGGCAACAGCTATAAAAAATGGCTGGCCTTATGTTGATTTTAATCACCCGATGACGGAGATCAACACAAAATGGCAACAAAAGGATTCCTTATTCAGTTTAACCCCTCATGATCGTATTCATCCTGATTATGAAGGTCATATGGTTATGGCATACCTGTTCCTGAAAACTCAGGGCCTGGCAAATAAGCCGGTAGCCGATTTTAGCGTCAATGCGAAAAGTAAAGCGGTTAACAAAGCTGTTAATTGCAGTATTACCAATGTTACTGGTACTGATGATCATATATCTTTCAATTATTTAGCTAACTCACTGCCATATCCAATGGATACAGTTTCAGTAGGCGGTGATTGGGGTGCGCATAACAAGCAAATAGGCGGTACCAAGTATGTGCCTTTTACCCAGGAATTTAACCAGGAAATACTTACTGTTAAAGGATTAAAAGATGGAAATTATAAGCTGATAATGGACGGGCAGGAGATAGGCCAATGGAGCGCAAAAGATATAAGTGAAGGTATAAACCTTGCCGAACAAACCTATACGCCTGAATATCAGCAGGCTTTAGCTATTATGCACATGAACGAGGAACGCTGGGACATTGAACGCAGGTCACGTAACTATGCTTATGTAGAGTTTGACCTGTTGAAGCAAAAAGGGTTGCTATATGCTGATAACAAGGCGGCTATGGATACAGTTACCCATGAAGCGAGAAAGAACCCTTTTATAAATGGCAACAGGGATAACTATATCAAAGCTCAATATAAAGCCGTTCGCGATGCATGGCAAAAAGAGCAGGACGCATTGGTTGATGAAATATATGCTACCAACAAGCCTAAAACGCACAAAGTAACCTTGCAATTAGTAAAATAATAAACCTTATACAATGAGTATAAACCATATACCTGTTAAAGCATTTATTGTAGCGCTGCTGTTTTTTGTGCTGCGATCAAATGCAGCTACGGTTGATACAGCGCTAACTTATAGCGCGGCCATGCACAAAAACATCAAGGCTGTTGTTGTTAAGCCCGATGATTATTCAACTGGTAAAAAATTCCCGACAGTTTATTTGCTGCATGGTGCAGGCGGTAAATACTCGGATTGGGTTACCAATGTGCCTGATAAACAAACGGTTCAAAAATTGGCCGATCTGTATGATATTATAGTGGTTTGCCCCGATGGCAACACAACCAGCTGGTATTTCGATAGCCCGATTGATCCAACCTATAAATATGAAACCTATATTTCATCAGAACTGGTTACTTATATCGATAGTCATTACGCTACTATAAAAGACCGTTCAAAACGAGCTATTACAGGATTAAGTATGGGGGGGCATGGTGCTTTGTACCTTGCATTTCGCCACCAGGATGTATTTGGCGCTTGCGGCAGCATGAGCGGCGGAGTTGATCTGACACCATTCCCGGATAACTGGGATTTGGCGAAACGACTTGGAAAATACAGCGAAAACCCAAAAAGGTGGGAAGAAAATAGTGTGATAAATATGATCTATTTATTGACACCCGATAAGCTGGCTATAACTTTTGATTGCGGCAGCAGTGATTTCTTCTACCAGGTGAATAAAAATCTGCATGAGGCACTGTTGGAACATAACATACCACATGATTTTACTGTACGCCCCGGCGCTCACACCTGGGATTACTGGGGAAATTCAATAAACTACCAAATGCTTTTTTTTAGTCGTTTTTTTAAGAAATAAGTAACAGATCCATTTTTTTAATAACGTATTTATAAAAATTAAGCGGCGTGTATTATTATAAAGAGAATGAACCATTTAATATAAAATATGCCGCTGAAAATTATTTGATTTTTTTTCAAATAAAATTTGCTAAACCGTTTTTTAATACTACATTAGTACTAGATTCTGAAAATCTATTATAAACCAATTAATAAATATTATAACCGGCTACATCCCGAAAAATAAGTAAAGCGTAATAAATAAGCCTCCTGTAATATGCTTAATTATTTACCCCCAATTATTTAAGATGTTGTTTGATGTACAGCTGCTTATTTACTAGAAATAAAAAAGTGCTTTATCGTATTCTATAACCAATTAATATGAAGAAAATTTACATTCGTGTTGTTGTATTTGCCCTTTTTGTTTTCGCTTCGGGCTTGCTATCATGTAAGAAAAACTTTCTGGCGCCAACCGCTATCACCAATCTTAACCAATCTACTGTGTTTGCTGATAGTACCAATACGGTTGCTTTCCTGGCAAATATTTACAGCAATATAGCGGTAAGCGAAGCTGCCAACAGTATGGTTAATGGTGGTTTAGATGCAGCAGGCGACGAAGGTGCGCCGGGTACATTGCTGCCATCGCAGGCTACTTATTGGGCTTCGGGTATTATAAATGCCGCTAATGTTGCCGATAGCGTATACAAGATCTGTTATATACAGATCAGGGCAGTGAACCAGCTGCTGGCCAATATCAATAAAACCAAGTTAACCCTGCCTGATAACCAGCCGGGTAGCAGGGCGCAAATAAAAGCCGAGGCCCGGTTTCTGCGGGCATGGTATTACGCTTTACTGTTAAAGCATTACGGCGGTGTGCCGCTGGTGGGTAATAATATCTATAACTATACCGATCCTATACCGGTAAAACGTGCTACTTATGCGGCTTGCGTTAGTTATATAACATCCGAATGTGATTCCGCCGCTATGGTGCTTCCTTATACGCAGTCGGGGCCTAACTATGGCAGGGCATCGGGTGGGGCATGCCAGGCATTAAAGGCCCGTGTGCTGCTGTATGCCGCCAGTCCGCTGTTTAACGGCACTACGTTGGTTGGCGAGGCAGGCGGTTCTATTGATGCTTCTATTGTTGGCTATCCTGTAGCCGATCCTCAAAGATGGGTGCTGGCCAAAAATGCCGCATATGCTGTGATCAGATCCGGGGCTTATTCACTAAATGTTGATAGTTCAAACAAAAGCAGGCCCGGTCTAGGCTTTGTGGGCCTGTTTTGTGAAAGATCTAATCCTGAATACATTTTACAGTTAATGTTAAGTGATATTGATTACGGACATCAGTTAGAAGCATTCTGGGATCCGCCATCACGGGGCGGTCAAAACGGGGCTCAGCCATACCAGGAAATGGTTGATGCCTTTCCGATGCTGGACGGCAAAGATACCCTTACCTCGGCTTATAAGTATAATAGCCAAAACCCTTATGCCAACCGCGATCCACGCCTGGGTTATACCATTATTCACGATCAAACGGTATTGCCGGAAAGGTTAAAAGCACCTAGCAGGACCCCGGTTAATATCTATCTTACTAAAAACGCGGATGGCTCTATCACCAATACTGTAGGTCCTGACGCGGTTACTTTTGGAACCAGTACTGGCTATTACATCAACAAAATGCTCGATACCAATGCCTGTGCAACCGACGCTTCACAACGTACAAGGCGCTGCCAGCCACTAATGCGCTATGCCGAAGTGTTGTTGAATTATGCCGAAGCATATAATGAATCAAGAGGTACTGACTCGGCTTATGTGGTATTAAAAGCGTTAAGAGCAAGGGCCGGTATTCAGGCCGGATCAAATGGTATGTATGGCCTGGCAGTTGGTATGGGGCAAACACAAATGCGCGCGGCTATACAACTGGAGCGCCGTTTAGAGCTTGCGTATGAAGGCTTCCGCTTTTGGGATGTGCGCCGCTGGAAAATTGCCAGTACCGAAGAAAATAAGGCATTTCATGGTATGAAGGTGGTTCGTTCAGGCTCTGCAGTTACTTACAATGTATTTACCATTCAGCCGCAGCACTCATTTTCACCACGTATGTACCTGTGGCCATTGCCACAACAGGAAATAGGTAAATCAAAAGACCTGGTACAAAACCCGGGTTATTAATCACACTTATTATAAGCTAATGCACGATATGAAATTCACTAAATTTTTTATACCCTGTGTCCTAGTAATAGTAATGGCATGGGCATCCTGTAAGGTTGATAGGGTGAGCCCTGTTACTGAGGCGGTAAAGGATATTTCAGGCACATGGAAGGTGGTTAAGGCTACCAGGAACGGCACAGATATAACCGCATATAATGGCGTCGACTTTTCCCAGTTTAATATTGTTTTCAAGTCAGGTACGTATACGCTAAATAACCGGCTGCCATTTCTTACCGATACCAGCGGCACCTATTCGTTAAATGATCCGCAGTACCCAATGCAGATCACGTTTTCGCCAACTGGTGAGCCTGCGGTTAAAACAGATTTTGTTTACCCTATCGTTACGGGTGTAAGAAATATCGACCTCACATTTTCTGCAAATCCGGGCTGTAACTCCAACACATACATTTACACGTTACAAAAAGTTAATTAACACTAAGGAGCTGATATATGAAATCAAAATTACATATAAAAATAAAGGGTAGTTATCTGTGGAAGATTTGTGCTGTTATTGTGATAATAGTAGTGATGACTTGCTGCTCTACAGATATTTTAAGCGTTGATCAGCCATCCACCGCAACAGTTGGGCAAACCATTCCCATTACCATGAAGGTATTATATACCAATACCGATGTAACTGCCAATATGGTGGTAGCTGTATTATTGCCCGTAGGCTGGAATGGTGCTAAAAACCTAACCATGACCTACACCAGCCCGATTGGCAACGGCACATTTAGTGTAATGCCCAGCACTACTACCGAGCCCGCGAGCGGAGGCTTATATAATTGGCCAACCGCGTTAATGAAAAAGTTTGGCATTGTAAATAACTACATAAAGGATATGGAATGGGTTGTTTTTGTATCAGATAAAACTTATACCAATCCTACTACGACAGTAACCGTTAACATGAAGCTTACCGTTGGTGCTGATGGTGGCAACGCAAACGTAGCCCTGGCTTATGTTGTAGCCGAAACTAGTGATGGTTTAAAGGCTAATGACGATCATATAGAGACAAGCCCTCCTGATACTTACGAGTATTATGAATTATATTCAACTCCTTGCCTTGATGTATCAGGATCGGCATCAGGCAGCATTGAGGATTTTTGCGATGCGCCGCTTACTACGGTTGATCCCTTTAAAGCCCTTACCGACGACTTTGTGACCGTTAATTTTGATGCCACCGTATTAAAAAATAGTTTATTGGGTGCTGCAAATGTATACCTCAAAGCTACAGCCCAGGATGGGGCTGGCAATACTTACAATGGGCCAACGGTGCCTGCCAAATCACTGATGACGCAGGTTAGCTCAAATAAATATCAAATAACCATTTGGCCAAGGGCTTACTTTGGAGTGCCTAAAACACAAACACTCAGTACCATGAAATATGTGATCACTGATATAACGGGTAACACGGTTGTAGGCGCCAACGCTACCACCGATCCTATTGCATATGGGTTTACCTGTAAATAATATATATAACCATCATTTAAAACCGTATGGCTTTATGGCATTTCTTAAGATCATATTACTTACGGCTGGGAGACTTATTTTTTATTAATAATTATTAAAATCTGATTCTATGCTTCATTGCTACTCAAAAAAATGCTTTACAGGAATCATCATTATACTGATGCTTATACTGGCAAAAAGCAGTTATGCCGCCATACAAAAAGATACAACGGCTAAAAAGGCAACTAATCCGCCGGGATTAATTACAGGTAAAGTAGTTGATGAAGATAATCGCGCTTTAAAGGGGGTGAAAATAGTGATAAACGGTCGTGGCGATTCTTCAAAAACCGATTTAGCTGGACATTTCTCCGTAAGTGCTAAAACTGGCGATAAACTGGAGTTCACCTATCCCAATCATTATGTAAATGATGTTACCATTAACAATGCTGCCGATACCCTGAGTGTGCGATTGCTCGACCACTATCTTAAATCGCCCGAAACGATAGATGTGTTATATGGTACAATAAATAAAGCAAATGAACTCGGTTCAATTTCTACCATTTATAATAATCAAATTACTACTACGCCGGGGCCAACCTATATTTACGCGTTGCCGGGCCAGTTAGCAGGTTTGTATACCCAGCAAACAAGTGGCTTTACATCGGCACAAAATGTTGCCATATTACAGCATTTTCTTACCAGCACTGAGGTAAATTATGCGCCTGCGCACAACATTATACCAAGCGACAATACCGAATTTACATTGACATCGCGCGGGCAATTTGTAACTACCGTTATTGATGGTATCCAGCAAAATATTGCAGCTATTGATCCTTCAAGTATCGAGTCTATCTCCATATTAAAAGATGCCTTGTCCACAATTCTACTGGGTATCAACAGTTCTAAGCCGGTGTTATTGATCACCACCAAAAAGCCCGACCTGGGCGATCCCCGCATAACATTTACTACTGAGGCAGGCGTACAACAATCACTTGGTTTACCAAATGATCCGCTACCAGCTTACCAATGGGCTTATTTGTACAATGAGGCCCTGCAAAACGACGGGAAACCCGCTTTTTATACCAATGCTGATATTGAAGCCTACCGCAATCACTCAGATCCATACGGGCACCCGGATGTTAACTGGTCGAAGCTATTGCTTAAATCATATTCCCCGTTGATAACAGATAAATTGAATGTGAGCGGCGGTACCGAAACAGCACGTTATTATGTATCACTGGGTTATTTAGATCAGGGCGGTATCTTTAATGAAGCCCCTGGCCTCGATTACAGCACCAATAACAACATCAGCCGTTATACCTTAAACAGTAATATCAGTGTAGACGTAACTAAAAATCTGAATGTCGACCTGCAAATGTATGGCCGTGTTCAGCAAATGTTTGAGCCGGGAAGTGGTTATGCTAGCATCTTAACCAACATTTTTACCACACCTAACAACGCGTATCCGGTATATAATCCCGATGGTTCATTCGGTGGTTCATCAACCATTTCAAATTTCACCAATAACTTATTATCACAGGCGCAATATTCAGGCTACACACAAACCAATATAAAAGATGTACTGGTAAACCTCGATCTTAATTACAAACTGAACAATGTTACGCAAGGCTTATCTTTCAAGGCAAAAGGTAATCTGGCTATTGAATCACAGGTATACATCACTCGCAACCAGCAAAATAACGCGTACGGTTATGCCATAGTTGATAGCGCTGTAAAACTTAGTCCGGTAGGTACAACAACACCATTAACCAATGTTTTTGCTACTGAACTATCGGCCCGTTATTCCTTTGCGCAGGCCGCACTTAATTACGACAGGCAATTTGGAAAAAACAGGTTCGGCGGCCAATTGCTTTATGATACCAAATCATCAGTAGTAAGCTATGACCTTGCATCTGTCACCACCGATAAAGCATTAAAAGTAAATTACGGCTATGACGACAAATATCTGTTTGAAGGTGCTATAAATAACAGCAGCTATAACCGGTATACGCCAGGCCACCAATCAGGTTGGTTTTATGCAGCCGGACTTGGATGGCAAATGGGTAAGGAAGATTTTATGAAAAACATAAAATGGATCGACTCATGGAAATGGCGCCTTACTTATGGTAAAACAGGCGACAACTCCAACGCCGGATATTATACCTACAAGCAAACATTCACCAGTGGCGGCGGATATCCGCAAGGCTTAAATTACGGCAGTGGCAGCGGCTATGAGGAAGTAACGCCAATTGCCGACCCAAGCCTGAGCTGGGCCAATGCCGATAAGCTGGATTTTGGAACCGACATCTCATTGCTGCATGATCACTTGCAGATCGAAGCAGATTATTACCACGAAAAGTATTATAATCTGGTTACAACCAGGGGTGCCACAATTGAATTATTAGGCACTGCTTATCCGCAGGAAAACATAGGGATCAACCTGTATAAAGGCGGTGAGCTTACGCTAACCTATAAAAATAACATCGATAACTTCAACTACTTCATTACCGGTAATGGTTCACTTGTATCATCAAAGGTTTTATATTTTGATGAGCAGCCCCAAAAATACCCATGGAACGCGCATACCGGCTTACCGGTAACTGCAATATACGGTTATAAAAATATTGGGTTTTATTCGGTAGAGGATGTTGCCAAACATGCGGCAACTATAGCGGGTTATTCAGCACAACCGGGCGATCTTAAATATGCCGACCTCAACGGCGACGGTGTTATCGATCAGTACGACCAAACAGCCATAGGCGGTTTAAAACCATTAGTATTTTACGGTGGTACTATAGGATTTAACTACAAAGGACTGAGCTTTAGCGTGATATTACAGGGTGTATTTAACCGCCAAGTAAGCGTTGATAATTCTTACGATGCGCCATTCCAGGGCCTTGGTAGCCTGGGTACAGGTGCCAGCGGTCAGGCCTACGCTAATGCAGTAGGCAGATGGACTCCTGAAACCGCCTCAACAGCTACATTACCGCGCTTATCAATAGTTCAGGACGAAGCGAATGGTAACAACGTACAGATGTCGTCTTTCTATGTTAAATCAGGCGATTATTTCAGGGTGAAAAATGCCGAGCTCGGTTATGAATTACCATTAAGATGGGCCAAAAGTTTAAGGTTATCAGGTATAAGGGTATTTGTGAACGGCGAGAACCTGTTTACTGTAGCCGGTTACAGGGGCTACCCGGGTTATGATCCGGAAGTTAATACGGTTGGGGCTTATCCAATTCAAAGGGTTATCAATGCCGGGTTAACTGTGAAGTTATAATTTGATGATTATAAAATTTAAGATGATGAAGAATTACAAAATCATACTGCTGTTAGTTGGAGCTGTTTCGCTGGTTACAGCCTGCAAAAAATATGAAACATTCCCTATCGCGCAAATCACTATCGACCGCGTTTTTGATCCCCGCGACTCACTGGGAACAAATGCTTATGCATTTCTGGAAAACGTGTATGCTACCATGCTCAATGGCCATAATCGTGTAGGCGGCGATTACCTTGATGCAGCTACAGATGATGCTGTGTCATCAGCAGCTTCAAGCTCAAACCAGGTTACGCAGCTGTCAACAGATGCCTATAACTCAGGTACATTTGCTGATGGTGCCGGCGATAACGTATGGGCAAATTATTATAGCGGCATCAGGCAGGCAAATATATTTATAGCCAATATTGGTGTGGTACCTGTTGAGGCCACCCTGCCAAAACATCCCGGAATATCCATGAAATATGCCTGGAAAAATGAAGCTCGCTTTCTAAGGGCCTATTTTTATTTCGAGCTGGTTAAGCGCTATGGCGGTGTGCCATTGCTGGGCGATAAGGTTTATAATGTAACCGATAATTTAGCATTGCCCCGTAATACTTTTTCTGATTGTATAAACTATATAGTAAGCGAATGCAATGCCATAAAAGGCGATAGCATATTGCAGGCTCCGTACGCGTCAACAGCTAACTACGGCCGTGTTACTAATGCTGCTGTGCTGGCTTTAAAGGCAAAAGTGTTGTTATATGCCGCCAGTCCGCTATTTAATGGTACCACATTGGTTAAAGATGCCGGTACAGGCCAGGGGCCACGGAATACAACCAATGCTGCAATTGTAGGTTACCCAAGTGCTGATCCTAACAGGTGGCAGTTGGCTGCAAGTGCTGCCCAGGACGTAATAAACCTGGGGGTGTTTAGCCTGGACCAGAACGGCTTCCAGGATATTTTCCTTACTCAAAATAACCCCGAACTTATTTTTATCCGCCAGGGCGATAATGGTTATAATGTGGAAAGCAATAATGGGCCTATAGGTTTCCCAAGCGCGGTATCAAAAGGCGTAACCAGCCCAACCCAGAACCTGGTTAATGCCTTCCCTATGATATCCGGTTTAAATATTAATGATCCTAATGGCCATTACAATCCCGATTCGCCATATGCCCGCAGGGATCCACGACTTTTATATACCGTATTTGTGAATGGGCAACAATGGTTAAATACAAATTTACAATTATATCAGGGTGGCCAAAGCATACCTAATAGCGGTGTGCAGCAAACAATAAGTGGTTATTACCTGCATAAATTTATGGGCCATTCCGAGGCGCTTAACTCCTATGCCGCGCACAGTGAGGATTGGGTGATCTTTCGGTATGCCGAAATGCTGCTGGATTATGCTGAAGCAGAGAATGAGGCAGTTGGCCCCAATGCTGCTGATTACCAGGTGCTGAAAACCATTAGGGGCCGGGCGGGGATCGCAGCGGGTAGTGATGGTAATTATGGTATCCAATCTTTATCAAGTATAACCCAGGATTCATTACGCAGTGCTATTCATAATGAAAGGCGTATTGAATTCGCATTTGAAGAACAACGTTTTTTTGACCTCCGCCGATGGAAAGTAGCCCCGGCATATATGGACCAGCAGCGTTTGGGGCTGCAGTTAATATCAAACGGCCAGTTAACCTATAATTATGTGCCAATACTGCCTGCCATATTTAAGATAAACAGCTTTACGCCAAAACAATACTTACAACCTATACCATATGGCGAAGTTGTTAAGAACCCGCAGATGCAACAAAATCCAGGATGGTAATAATTAATAAATATTCAATTTAAATCATTAATTAAACGGTTATGAGAAAAATAATACTTTTCTTTCTAGTTATAATTACCATGCTTCCGGCTGCTTTGTATGCACAGGGTATTACGGTTACGGGTACCATAAAAGATGTTGAAGGAGTGTTGCCGGGCGCCACAGTATATGAAAAAGGAATACCATCAAATCTGGTTATAACAGGCTCAACAGGTAAGTTTAAATTAACCTTAAAAGGCCAGTCAAATACACTGGTTATAACGTTTATTGGTTATTCAACACAGGAGTTCCATGTTGGTGCAAGAAAGAACGACCTCGATATCATATTGCAGCCCAATGCCGAAGGTTTGGACGAGGTAGCCGTAGTTGGCTTTACCAAAAGTAAACGTGTTACATCCACTGGCGCGGTAAGCTCCATACAGGCAGCCGAAATACGTACCGTGCCAACAGCAAACGTGCAGAACGCACTTGCCGGCAGATTGCCGGGTTTCTTCTCACAGCAAACTTCCGGTCAGCCGGGTAAAGATGCATCTGATTTTTTTATCAGGGGTGTAAGCTCCTTAAATGCCTCTAACCAGCCATTAATTTTGGTTGATGATATTGAATATACCTACGATCAGTTACAACAGATAAATGTAAACGAAATTGAAAGCATCAGCATATTAAAAGATGCATCCTCAACCGCTATATATGGTATAAAAGGTGCCAACGGCGTATTGATAGTAACTACCCGCCGTGGTAAAAAAGGCGCGCCGCAATTTAATTTACGCGTTGAAGGTGGTTTGCAAAGCCCAACCAAAGTGCCTAAATTCTTAAATTCCTACCAGTCGGCAACCCTGGTTGATGAAGCCGAAACAAATGATGGTGTAGCTCCGGATGCCTTAACCTTTCAGCCCTCAGATCTGGCAGCATTTAAAAATAATAGCGATCCTTACGGGCACCCAAATACCGATTGGTATAATGAGATCTTCAGAAAATACACCTACCAGGCCAATACCAACCTCGATATATCAGGTGGTAACGATCGTGTAAAATACTTTATATCTGGCGGAGCGTTTACGCAAAACGGTAATACCAAAAACTTTAATGATCCGCAGGATCTGGTAAATACCAATTATTATTTCACCCGTTATGATTTCCGGTCAAACCTCGACCTGAAAGCTAATAAAACACTCGACCTGCGGTTAGATGTAACCACCCGCTTTGGCGATTTAAATACACCGGGCCTTAACACGCCAATAAGCACCATTTATGATTTCAAAACAGAAAACCCTTTTTCGGCTCCGTTTATCAATCCTAATGGCACATATGCTTATAACAACTCCGTATTTAATACATCCAAAGAGCCAACGCTTAATGCCCAGCTTGCAAATGGTGGCTATCAGCATAACCGCAGAACAGACTTTAACGTGTTAATTGGCGGTGTGCAAAATTTAAGTTCTATAACAGATGGGCTTACCTTAACAGCTAGGGTAGCATTTGCCAGCAGCGAAGATTATGGTATACACACAACATACCTGGCAGGGAACCCTAACGTAACCTTTCCAACCTACTATTATAATTCAGCAACAAAAACCTATACAAAAAATCCCGCAGCGCCGTATGTGGTACAACAGTTCCAGATTTTTGGTGGAACCGACCTTTATACCAACAACACTAATATTCAACTCTTTTCAAATTACGACCGCACATTTGGCGACAATCATTTCACCGGTTTGTTCCTCGTCAATCAGCAGGAAATAAATGACCAGGCCTCGGCACCGCAAAATTACAGGGGATTATCACTAAAAGTTGGCTATGATTATAAACAGAAATACTTACTTGAAGTAAACAGCGCCTATAATGGTACCGACAGATTTGCTGCCGGTCACCAGTTCGGATTTTTTCCGGCATTTGGTGCAGGCTACGTATTATCAAAAGAGAAATTCTTTAAAGATGCATTGCCAACTTTTAGTTTGTTTAAATTAAGGTTCTCATATGGTGTGGTTGGTTCTGATGGCGCGCCGGGTAACCAGTACATCTATCAGCAAACCTATAACCAGGGCGGCCTTTATGGCTTTGGCGAAACCGCGCCGCAAACGCCAATTACGGGTATTTTTGAAGGGACTTTAGGCAATCCTGATGTGGTTTGGGAAAGAGACAGGAAAGCCGACTTGGGTGTTGATATGAACTTATTGCATGATAAGCTTTCAGTAACCTTTGATGTTTTCCACGATCTTCGTTACGATGAATTTATCATCCCGGGAGCTATTCCTGAAGTACTTGGCGTAGGTGTTCCATACATAAACGCGGGCAGGGTATCAAACCATGGTTATGATGGGCAGATAAGTTATCATGATAACATTGGCAAGGTTCAGTACAATGCCAGTTTGGTAATTTCTTATGCTAAAAACAAGATCTTGTATGAGGAAGAAACACAACCGGCTTATCCAAACCTGGCCCGTACAGGCAACCCCATTAACCAGCCATTCGGGTATCATTTCCTGAATTACTATACACAGGCGCAAATTAACCAGGCAACAGCGTATATCAACAAATATGGCAGCAATGCACCGTTGCTTCAAAATGGCAAAGTAATAGCCTCCGATCCGATCGGAGTACCTGCTTATGCCGATAGCCAGAACGGTATAACCACCCTGCACGCCGGTGATTTACGCTATGCCGATTTAAATGGCGATGGTGTAATTGATGCCAACGACCAGAAAGCCATAGGCTATCCAAACCTTCCTAATACATCAGCAGGTTTAACACTTGGTGCCGCGTATAAAGGTTTCAGTATAAGTGTGCTGTTCCAGGGTTCATGGAATTATAGTGTAATTATTACCGGTAATGGTATCGAACCCTTCGAAAGTCAGTTCCAACCTATCGACCTGAAAGCCTGGACCCCGGCAACAGCTGCGACCGCACAGTTCCCGCGCCTGAGTACTAACTTTTCAGGTACGGTTGATAGTCCGTCAGGTTACCCGTCTGATTACTGGTACATCAACGCCTGGTACCTGCGCGTAAAAACAATTGATATCGGTTACCAGCTGCCTACTAAATTGTTGCCATTCCACGTTAACAATGCACGTATTTACTTTAGCGCTTACAACTTGTTTACATGGGATAATTTCAGTAATAAATATCAGCAGGACCCGGAAGTTGCCTCAAACACAGCCGGCGATCAATATATTAATGCGCGTGTAATTAACCTGGGTGTTCAGTTAGGATTTTAATGTTACTTGTATATAAGCCGTATATTTAGTATGCGGCTTATACACAAGCTTTTTGTTTAATGAGATGCTTCCCAACAATATCCGATCTTTTTGAATATCTGTTCCATATTCACATAGCCCTGCCAATTCAAACGTTCGGCTTTTTTGTGGCGATGGCATTTATCCTGTCGTACCAGGCATTCAGGTCTGAATTAAAAAGAAAGGAACGGGATGGCGATATCCACGCCATTAAACGGGAAGTGATTATTAACCGTTCATCACTATTAATTGAATTATGCCTTAACGGCCTGCTGGGCTTTCTACTCGGTTTTAAAATAATAGGCGTGTTACTCAATTACGAAGCTTTCAAAATTGATCCTGCCAAATATATATTCTCCTTACAGGGGAGCATCATAGCGGGTCTGCTTTGTGCCGCTGGCTATATGTACTGGATCTATAAAGACAGGAAACGGACCTCATCGCAAAGCAATAAGGCAACTGTTGAAACAATACACCCTTACCAGTTAATGGGTAAGATCGTTTTCTACGCTGGTTTCTGGGGATTTATAGGTGCCAAGCTGTTTGATATGGTGGACTACTTGTATCAGCATGGCTTCACCTCACTTCATGATATCATATTTTCGAGTGGTGTAACCTATTATGGCGGGTTCCTGTTTGGTATGCTGGCCTATTTTTATGTGGGTCTGCGCAACGGCATGAAACTACCCTACATAGCCGATATGGGAGCGCCCGGAATTATGCTTGCTTACGCGATAGGGCGCATTGGGTGTCAGCTCTCTGGTGACGGCGATTGGGGTATTGTAAATGCGCACGCCAAACCCCAAGGACTAACCTGGCTGCCCGATTGGATGTGGTCTTTCAACTTCCCTCACAATATCCTCAATCAAAATACCCGCATCCCCGATTGTTATGGCAGCTACTGTTACCAGCTAAGCAAAGGCGTTTACCCAACCTCGTTTTATGAGACCGTAATTTGCCTGTTGCTGTTTCTTTTTCTGTGGATGATACGAAAGCACTTGACAGTCCCGGCAACAATGTCCTACATCTATTTAATACTAAGCGGCACGGAAAGGTACTTTATTGAGAACATTCGCATCAACCCCCGGTATCACTTTGGCAGCCTTAGCTTATCACAAGCGCAAATTATAAGTATAGGTATGGTGCTGGTTGGTATTGGTGGTATCATATACCTGTACCTGGTAAAACCTAAACGACATCTCCTTACCTGAAAACATTTAATACAATTATGAAATTTAATAGCATATCTAAAAGAAAGCTGTTCACTTTAAGTTTGATACTTATAGGCGGCAATATATTCGCCCAAAAGCCCGACCTGGTGCAATATGCCAATACCCTGCAGGGTACCAACTCTAAATATGAGATCTCATGGGGTAACGTAAACCCGGTTACATCACTCCCCTTTGGTATGAACGGCTGGACCGCCCAAACAAATAAGGACGGCGAAGGGTTTAAATATCAATACTTTGTCCATTCTATCCGTGGCTTTCAGCAAACGCACCAGTGCAGCCCCTGGGTAAATGATTATGCCGTGTTCTCCATGATGCCGGTAACAGGAAAACTTGTTGTAAACGAAGATGCCCGCGCTGCTACATTCGATCATAAAAATGAGATAGGCAAGCCCAATTATTACAAGGTAAAACTTGATAATAATATCACTACAGAGATCTCCCCAACATCGCGCGGAGCGCATTTAAGGTTCACTTTCCCTAAAGCAGGCTCATACATTGTATTAGATGGCTACACCAAAATGAGCATGGTGAAGATCTTCCCTGCTGAACGTAAAATAACCGGTTATGTAGATAATGTACGCTGGGCGCCGAAAGGGTTTAAGAATTACTTTGTGATCATATTTGATAAACCCTTTGAAGATTACGGTACATGGGAAAACAAACACGACAGCATCTTCAACAAAAAAACAAGCGGCGAAGGACAGGGAGTAGGAGCATACATCAAATTTAAAGATGGCTCGGTAGTGCAAGCCAAAGTAGCATCATCCTACATCAGCCCAGAGCAAGCCGAAGTTACCTTACAAGCCGAACTCGGCAATCAAAAATCATTTGACGATACCAAAAACGCTGCCTTTAAAGTATGGAGCGACCTGTTTAACCGGGTATTGGTTGAGGGTGGTACAGAAGAAGAACGTGCCACTTTTTACTCATGCCTGTACCGTGCAAACCTGTTTTCGCATGAGTTTTTTGAGTACGATAAAACGGGTAAACCTCATTATTACAGTCCGTATGATGGACAGCTGCATGATGGTTATATGTATACAGACAATGGTTTCTGGGATACTTTCCGCGCGCAATTCCCGCTGAATTGTATCCTGCACCCAAAAATGCAGGGGCAATATGTGGAAGCTTTGCTTGATGCACAGCAGCAATGCGGCTGGTTACCGGCCTGGTCGTTCCCCTCCGAAACCGGTGGGATGTTAGGTAATCACGCCATTTCCCTGTTAACAGATGCCTGGGTAAAGGGCATCCGCACTTTCGATCCCCAAAGGGCTTTGGAAGCCTATTTTCATGAGGCCAGCAACAAAGGACCATGGGGTGGTGCTAACGGCAGGCCATTATGGAAACAATACTGGCAGATCGGTTATATCCCTTTCCCGCAATCGCAAGGCTCGGTGGGCCAAACGCTGGAGTCTGCTTATGATGATTTCTGCGGATATCAGCTCGCTAAGCTAACCGGCAATTCTTTTTACGAAGGCATATTTGCCAAACAGATGTACAATTACAAAAATTTATGGGATCCATCAACCCGCTTTATGCGCGGCAGGGGTGAGGATGGCAAATTCGCGCCCAATTTCGATCCGCTGGATTGGGGCGGTCCATACACCGAAGGCAATGCATGGCACTGGGTATGGTCGGTTTTTCATGATGAGCAGGGACTGATCAACCTGTTCGGCGGCGATAAAAATTTCACTGCCAAGCTCGATTCAGTTTTCACCGAACCTAATACCATAAAAGTAGGTGCATACGGACAGGTGATCCATGAAATGACGGAGATGAAACTTGGCAATATGGGCCAGTATGCGCAGGGTAATGAGCCTGTACATCACATGATCTACCTGTATGATTACGCGGGCCAGCCCTGGAAAGCACAACAACATTTGCGCGAGGTGATGGACAAACTCTACAATTCCACCGAAAATGGTTACCCCGGTGATGAGGATGAGGGCCAGATGTCGTCATGGTATGTATTGAGCGCCATGGGCATTTACAGCGTTTGCCCGGGCACAGATCAGTATGTAATCGGCAGCCCTGAATTCAGCAAGATCACCATAACGATGGAGGATGGCAAAAAGTTCATCATTGAGGCAAATAACAACAGTAAGCAAAATGTATATATCCAGTCGGGCACACTAAATGGCACACCATACACGCACGACTGGATAAAATACAGTGATATAGTAAATGGCGGCACCCTTCATTTTGAAATGGGAGCCCAGCCTAATATGCAAAGAGGATTAAGTAAAGAGGATAAGCCGTTCTCATTAACGGCGGCGGAGTAAATATTATTGCCACGTCTGCTAACCCGCGCGTCAATTCCGAGGTACGAAGCAATGACGTACGGTGGGGTAGATAAATCAATCAAAGCTCATCGCACAAAACCAATAATTAATTTGCAATGTGTGGAAATGTAAATAAGATTTAATTAATTTACAGCACCATTTATAAATTGATTTAAACTGCGGAATGGATCAGAAACCGGCTTTTACGGAACCTAAGTACAGGGTGATCTTATTCTTTGTTACCGCGCTTTTTATGCTTTGGGGAATTGCCATTACCCTGGGCGATGTTTTAAACAGGCATTTTCAAAATGTATTGCATATTTCAAAATCCCACTCGGGCCTGGTGCAATTATCAATTTTCGGGGCTTACGCGGTAATGGGCATACCTGCCGGTTTGTTCATGAAAAAGTTTGGCTATAAAAATGGAGTGTTATTAGGCCTGTTTCTTTATGCATTCGGCGCGTTTCTGTTTGTTCCGGCTGCTGATGCCGGGTCGTTTGACTTTTTCAGGATAGCGCTGTTTATCTTAGCCTGTGGCCTGGCAACACTCGAAACCGTGGCGCATCCTTTTGTAGCAGCCTTGGGCGATCAGCGCACCAGCGATCAGCGTATAAACTTTTCGCAAGCCTTTAATGGTTTGGGAGGGGTGATCGGGCCGGTGATAGGTAGTTATTTTATTTTAAAAGAAGGCCAGGTACATTCCAATGATCTTATCGGGGTTAAATACCTGTACGTTGTAATAGGCTCGGTAATTGTTTTAATCGGCATCTTATTCTTGTTTATAAAGGTACCCCACTTAACCCATGCACATAACGAAAATATTGATTACGAAAGCGCGACAGGTGAAAAGAGGGTTGAAAAAAAGCTGATCCATCAAAAGCATTTTATTTTTGCAGTTATAGCCCAATTTTTTAATGTTGCGGCGCAAGGCGGTACCTGGGCCTATTTTATAAACTATGGGCATGAAGTTATGCACCTCAGCGATGAAAAGGCGGGCTACTTTTTTTCGCTAAGCATGATAATGCTCATCATCGGGCGGTTTACCGGCACCTTTTTAATGCGTTATATAGCGCCATACAAATTGCTCAGTTTATTTGCTGCCGCGAATATTGTCATGTGCTTAATAGTTGCCCAGGGCGCAGGATGGGTGTCATTTACGGCCTTATTATTCATTAACTTCTTTTTCAGTATTATGTTCCCTACCATATTTAGCCTGGGCTTAAAAAACCTGGGAGGCAAAACGCAGCAGGGATCTTCATTCATTGTAATGGGGGTGATAGGCGGCGGTTTATTTCCGCCTTTAATGGGCCTTATTGCTAACCATGATATTGCTGCAGCTTATTATTTACCTATTATCTGTTATATAGTTATATTTTTATTCGGATTTTGGTATCCGCGTTTAGCTAAACCGAATTAATACCTATATTAGTTTTAACTATATTTGATAAGAAAAATATTTTAAGTGAAAAAGAAACTTTCAATAAACGACATTGCTAAAAGCCTAAACGTATCTAAAACTACCATTTCCTTTATCCTTAACGGAAAAGCCCAGGAAATGCGGATAGGGGAAGAACTGGTTGACCGCGTACTGAAATATGTAAACGAAGTTGGTTTTAAGCCAAATTCTATCGCCCAAAGCCTGCGTACGGGTAAATCAAATACTATAGGATTGATGGTTGAGGATATCTCGAACCCATTTTTCGCAAAAATAGCAAGGCTTATTGAGGATAGAGCTTATCAAAATGGGTATAAGATAATTTATTGCAGTACTAACAACGATACCAAAAAAACCAGGGACCTGATCAACATGTTTCGTGAAAGACATGTTGATGGGTACATTATCGCTCCACCCGAAGGCATTGAAGAGGATATTGAATCGTTATTAAAGGATAACCTGCCTGTTGTATTTTTTGATCGTCACCTGCCAAAAATAACTACTGATTATGTTGAAATTAATAACAGGTTCAGCACATATAATGCAACCAGTCATTTAATTGGCGAAGGCAAAAAGAATATTGCGTTCGTTACATTTACTTCGCCACAAACGCAGATGCAGGACAGGCTTAAGGGCTACAAAAACGCTATGAAAGAAAGCGGATTTGAACCCCTGGTAAAAGAGATCGTATTTAATCAAAACGAAGACCTTATCATTAAGCCTATAACCGACTTCTTAGCAAAACACCCTGAGCTGGATGCCATACTTTTTGGTACGGACCATATTGGCTCATGCGGATTGAAAGTGATAAAGGAATTGGGTATACAGGTACCATCACAGCTGGCCATTATCTCCTTTGATGATTATGATGTGTTTAAGCTGCATTCCCCACCGGTAACAGCTATAGCTCAGCCTATTGAAAAAATTGCTGAAAGTGTGATCAACGTATTGCTGAATAAATTAAATACACCATTGCTAAATCAGCAACCCCAGTTTATAACCCTTAGTACCAGCTTAAACATCAGGGGATCTTCAAAAAACTGATTGCTTAAGCAGGTTTCGGATCTCCCTTTTAATTTGCACCCGGTGGCAGCAGATCTTCAAACAGCATACGCGGCGGGTTTATAATATAAATACACTCTTTTTTCATCAGCTTAAAAATTTCATTTTTCACTGTTTTTAGCAAAAAAAGGATCACATCATCCGTCTTTACCTGGTCTTTGTTTAGCCACAGCTGAAAAAAAGCTTCCTGCGTTATTTGCGATGCCTTTTGGGGATCAAACAATCGCTTAAATGCAGAGGTATATATAGATAACCAGTATTGTTCATATATGGTATCAAAAGTATACTTGTCCATTATTTCCCCCTCTTTTTCTCCGCTATTTCCTGGCGGATCGCGGTAGCTGAAACTTTTATTTGCTGTAGCGTTAAGCGCAGGCGGGTACCTGCGGCATTATTGCCTCTTCCATAAAAAGCAGCTGCATCGTTTTCTGCAGTTGCGATCAGTTCTTTCAATATTTTAAAATTTTCCATATACATCAGTTATTTAAATCGATGAGCAGATCGCGGGTATCGCCCGTATCGGCATTATCGAATTTACCACCGAGGAGGCTTTGCCCGGTGATCGCGGGGTTATTACCGCTCCCCAATGGCCAGCTTCCTTTCGTGTCCCGGATATCCAGCCCTGCCAGTGCCGCTGCTTTTAATCCGAAGTCGGTACAATTGTTTTTAGAGAGGTGATAAGCTACATGGTTGTATTGTTCAGTAAGCGCCAATATTTTAGTGAACCGTCTTTTTGATATGAATTTGCCGACCACCTCGTCCCAGGCATGTTCCGAATCATCTTTAAATGTTGATGAAGTGGAAGGAATTATGGGTGTAGCCGATAATGGATTATCTTTTTTAGGATAAAACCCAAACGAAACAGATGCGTAGGTTGAATCTGAATTATATTTAATGAGCGTAATAAAGGTATGACCGGTATTTGCGAATTTAAATATCCTGGGTTTACCTCTCACCGGCTGTTTAACATGGAATATTAAGGCATAAGCGATAGCTGTTTTACCATCGTTAAAGGTGTTAACAATCCTGTCGCAACTGATCGCTTTACTCTTTATTTCTTTATTAGTATCTGGTCCCAGCAGGTTAACTTGTTTCTCCAGCGTGGAGTCATCTATTGAAGTGATCGCTAAATCTCCGGTACTGATGCTATCCGCATCAAACTGGATAGTCTTGAAAAAACACTTCATGGCCAGTGGGTACAGCCGCAGTTTGGTGAATAGGTTTGCCAGCCTGTATAAATGCCGCACCCTGGCCTGGTTATAGTTCACGTCGGCTGCTTCAATGCTTTTAAGGTAAGCCATTAACCTTTTTCTTTGTTGTGGTTTACTTAGGTTATCGTCTAAATTTTCTGCAATTATGGGTTTATCAACGGAGTTTTTAAGCTGTTTTTCAACAGCAGCCAAGTAAACAGGCGATTGTGCTTTAACTGTGCTGGTTAAAGAACAAATGCAAAACAGGAGAAACAGGAAATAAGATCGGAAAGTCATGGATTTTATAAAATATAAGGTTGTTTAAGCAAGGGCTGGCTTAAGGGCAACAACAACATATTTTATTAATGGTGATCATGAAACAAGTGTATAAAATTCAAAAATCTGTAGCTTTAATATATCAACTTTAAAGGATTCTATCTTTATTACATACCAGTCAGTAACCGCTAATCTTATATAGGTTAAGGGTAATAGTAAGGGCTCCTGATGAGCAGGAACCCTTTACAACCAATTATAAACCTAGTGATGAGAAGACAATTATTATGAGGTCAGCAAAATAAATCCTTTCATTATGTTGGCAAATATATACATATATTCTATAATGTCTATAGATTTTATAGAATAAATAATAAATTTGTACGATATTCATAAAATATGCTGCGTTACCTGATTCCCCGATATACCATTCTCCTTATTTTTCTCTTTTTATTTCGTGTAAATGTAAATGCTCAAAGTAACGAAAAACGCCCTCATGTACTGGTAGTTATCGCACATCCTGACGATGAAAGTGTGTTTTCGGTAACCTTGTACAAGATTGCCAAGGAGCACCACGGAATCATTGATCTGTTTGTCATTACCGATGGCGAAGCAGGGTATAAATATGCTACGCTGGCTGAAAATTATTATGGGGTTGCGCTTACAAATGAAAAAACGGGCAGGAATGAGCTACCAAGGATCAGGAAACAGGAGTTGAAGAATGCCGGGAATATTTTAGGGGTAGCGCATTATTATTTCATGGATCAGCGAGACAGTCATTATGGATTAAATGAGCATGACCCACTGGATACCAGCTGGAACGTACAGGCAGTTAATAAAAAATTGGACCAACTGCTTGCTGATAATCATTATGACCTGGTATTTTGCCTTTTACCCGAACCATCAACACATGGTGCTCATAAAGCAGCATCGTTATTGGCCCTAAACGCCATAGCAAGATTGCCAACAAGTGGAAGACCGCTGATTTTGGCAGCTGATTTACGTGATAAAGCTGATGTGCCCATTAAATTCTCACAATACAAAGATTATGAGATCACACAAACCGTAACCGATACGCCACTTTTCAGTGTTGACCGTACAGCCTGCTTCAGCTATAAAAATAGGGTTAATTATAAAGTGATAGCCAATTGGGAGCTTGCTGAACACAAATCACAAGGCGTTACGCAAATGACCATGAATGATGGTGACCTGGAGGAATTCTGGTATTTTAAACTGAATGGCACGGCAGGAATCGCAAAATGTGACAGCTTATTTAAAATGCTCCGCCTTATACCTTATACTCAAAAGCTATATTAAACTGTAGGTGTCTCTTTAATATACACCAGCCATTCAGCGTAATGTTGCTTAGCGTTATTGCTGAAAGCTCCTGAGGAATAAGCTATTTTATGTTGCCGTGATTGATGAACACTTTCACCCATTTTAACTATTCCCGCTGTTATCCCAGCAAGTAAAGCAGCGCCTAATGCCGAGGCGTCAGGCATTTCATTATTAACTACTTCACAGGCAAGCAGGTCGGCAATTAACTGAAGAACGAATTTGTTAGCGCTGATGCCTCCATTCACCATCAGGCTTTGTAAAGGCAAACCTGTATCTTGCTGCATCGCGTCTATTACATCTTTAACCTGGTAGGCGATAGACTCAAGCGCGGCCCGCACAATATGGTTTTTACCGCAATCGAAAGATAAACCGTGTATGGATGCCCGCCTGTTCATGTCCCAATGCGGCGCGCCCAGACCACTGAATGCGGGTACAATATATACCCCGTTATTATCGGCTACAGCTTTAGCCATTTCCTCGGTTAATTTACTATCGATGAATAGGCCTAACTCATTTTTTAACCATTCAATGGTTGCTCCGCATGATACGATCACGCCCTCAAGCGCATAATCGACGCGCTCCGGGGTACTCCAGCAAATAGTAGTTACCATCCCGCTGGCTGAAGGTTTTGGCTCGACACCTATGTTCATCAGTACTGAGCATCCTGTCCCCAGCGTGGCTTTGGCAGTACCCGGAACGATACAGCCTTCACCGAAAGCGGCGGCATGTGAATCGCCTATCATGCTCCCTATTTTTACGGAGATATCAAATAAACCATCGAAATCACTTTCTCCAAAATCAAATGCTGATGACTTAATTTGCGGAAGATTAAGGTTCTCCAAACCAAATTGTTTCAATAGCGATCTATCCCATTGTAAAGTATGCAGATTAAAAAATAATGTTCGCGAAGCATTGGTGTGGTCGGTGAGGTACTGTTTCCCTCCGCTTAGTTTAAAAAGCAGCCACGTATCAACAGTGCCGAACCAGGCTTTTCCGCTATCAACAGCCTGTTTTATTTTAAGATCATTTTCATAAAGCCAGATAAGTTTAGTGCCTGAAAAATAGGGATCTATGATCAAGCCGGTACTGTCTTTTATGGTATCTTCCAGTCCTTCTATTTGTTTCAGCTTTTCGCAAACGGCGATAGAGCGTTTACATTGCCACACAACCGCGTTGTGTAAAGGAATGCCGTTTTCGTCCCAAACTACAAAAGTTTCCCGTTGGTTAGAGATGCCGCAGGTTTTAATGTTATTTACGGATGCGCCTGTGCCTTTAAAATCCTCGATACACTTTTTAACAGATGTCAGTACATTCAGGTAGATATCTTCAGCATCCTGTTCTACAAAGCCGCCTTCACCATATATAGTTTTAAGTGGCTCAGTTGCTTTTGCTACAACTTCTCCCGTGGCATTAAAAATAATGGTTTTGGTGCTGCTTGTTCCCTGGTCTACAGCCAGTATATAGGTTTCTTTAGTCATTATTGTTCTGATTTTGTGTTGGCACGATCAATAATTACAGCCAGCAATATTACGCCGCCTTTAACCACCTGCTGCCAGAATGGCGATACGTTAAGTAAAACCAGCCCATTGTTGAGCACCCCAATAATAATTGCACCGAGTACAGTACCCATAATAGTACCCTTACCACCGGAAAGTGAAGTACCGCCAATAACCACCGCAGCAATGGAATCTAACTCATAACTGATGCCGGCATTGGGCTGCGCGGAATCCAGCCGGGAGGTAACGATGATACCTCCGATAGCCGCTAACGCGCCCGCTATGCTGTAAACAATAATGGTTATTCGTTTAATGTTGATGCCTGAAAGGCGGGCAGCATTCGCATTGCCGCCAATGGCATAGATATAACGGCCCAATGCAGTTTTAGTGGTGATAATAATGGCTGCCACAACTATAATAGCAGAGATCCAAACCGGGACCGGTATGCCGAGAAACCATCCCGTACCGATGACCGCGAAATTGCTGCCTAATGCTGATATCGGAAAGCCGTTTGTCCACAGCATGGTTAAGCCCCTGCCTATGGTAAGCATAGCCAGTGTTGCTACAAAAGGGGGCACTTTAAATTTTGTAATGGTCCAGCCATTAAAGCTTCCCATCAGTGTACCTGTAATTATGCCAATTACAATTGCGCCAAACAGGCTAAAGCCAATAAACAGGTTTTGTGAGTGGATGGGGATGCCATTTTTCAGTAAACCCGCAGTCACGGCACCGCATAAGGCCAGAACAGAGCCTACCGACAGATCAATGCCGCTTGTTAATACAACCAGCGTCATGCCGACTGAAATGCAAATGTTAACCGATATTTGCCGCATTACGTTCCAGCCGTTATCAACCGTAAAAAATTTATCAGACATAACACTCAAAAACAGGCACAAAATAAACAATGCTATAAGCGGCTGAAATTTGATGAGATAGGCTTTGTATACAGGGTTTATGCTCATGTTTGATAAATTATTTATTGATTGCCGCTTTCATTATGATGTCTTCCGAGGCGTGGTCGGCCTGCATTTCTGCTGTGATACTGCCTTCGCACATTACCAATATGCGGTTTGATACAGACAGGATTTCGGGAAGTTCAGATGATACCATGATGATGCCCATGCCATTGTCCGCCAATTCGAGTATTAGCTTATAGATCTCATTTTTGGCATTAATGTCTATCCCGCGTGTAGGTTCGTCCAGCATTAAAATAACGGGCTTTGTGGCCAGGCATTTGGCCAGCACCACTTTTTGCTGATTGCCACCGCTCAGGTTTTTAACCAGCTGACTATGCGATGAAGTCTTTATTTTCAGCGCGCCAATATATTTATCAGCCAGGGTATGCTCTTTTTTATTGCTAAGCAATCCCGTGTTTGAAAGCTGGCCCAAAGTGGTAATGCTGATATTGGTTTTTACATCAAGCCCCAGCATCACACCATCTTTTTTGCGGTCCTCCGGAACAAGCGCGATGCCCGCTGCAATCGCGCCTGACGGACTTTTAAAACTAACCTGCTCATCAAGCACACTAATACTGCCTGCTGATTTGCGATGGATGCCAAATATGGTTTCAAGCAGTTCGGTCCGCCCGGCTCCCATCAAGCCAAAAATTCCTAATATCTCACCACGGTTTAAATTAAAACTGATATCGTTTAATAATTTTCGTTCCGGGTTTTTAGGGTGATTTAAACCGATGTTTTTTACTGAAAGCAGGGGGTTATCAGCGAAATTAACTGTCGACTTTTTAAGGATATGCAGTTCGCGGCCTACCATTTTGCTGATGATCTGCGGGCGTGTTATCAAGCCCATTTCACCTGCTTCAATGGTTTTGCCATCGCGCAGGATAATATAGTTATCAGCTATTTTAAATAACTCATCCAGTTTGTGCGAGATATAAGCGATGGTTTTATTTTCGGTACGCAGATTATTTATAACATCGAAAAGAGCATCAACTTCATGGTCACTGATAGCCGAAGTTGGTTCGTCCATAATGATCACTTCAGCATCGGTTAACAAAGCTTTGGCGATCTCTACAATCTGTTGTTGCCCAACTTTCAGATCTGCTATCAGGGTATCAGGATCAGCATCCAGCTTTAATCTTTTCAGCAGTTGTTTGGTTGTAGCACGCATGGCGGCTTTATCAAGCATACCCCAGGAGTTGATGATCTCTCGTCCTAAAAAAATATTTTCTGCGATGTTCAGGTGCTGGACCAGGTTAAGTTCCTGGTGAATGATAGCAATGCCTGTTTGTTGTGCCTCACGTGGGTTTTCAAAATTCACGCATTCACCCTTAAAAAGTATCCGCCCCTCGTATCCGCCATACACACCGGATAAGATCTTCATCAGTGTTGATTTGCCTGCGCCATTCTCGCCGATAATAGCAGTTACCTTCCCTTCATACAGTTCGATATTTACGCTATCAAGGGCGGTAATACCAGCAAACTTTTTGGTGATATTTTCTGCAACTAAAACCGGCATCAGTGGATAGTTTTTAGTGAAACAGGTGTGATCTCAATATCTCCAAGCTGCAGGTGTGCCTGGTTTAGGCCAACAGCACCCGTAAACTGAATGGTGTTGCCCTTTTGTAGGTCAGACTTAACGGGTGGTAATACTTTGGTGCGAACAATTTTATCAACTTCCGCCGCGATATTATTCAGATCCATGGTGCTGCTAAATTGGTTGATATCTATTAATCCAGAAGCATCGCGCAGTGCGTTACCATAAACATATTCTGTTGCCAATAAAACTGAATTACCGGAGGCTGTTGACAGCCATACGCCGTTGTCGTCAATATTAGTAATGGTGCCTTTACCCTGTACAAGAAAATAACGTGTGGTACCGATAGCCAACGCGTGCCCGTAAGTTTTAAAGGTTGCGGCGGTATCGGTTTTTAGCATTGCTATCAGTTTATCAATATCGGGGGCTTTGGCAATAGCTGCGGGTAATTGCTTGTAAAAATAATTGTTGGCATAAGCAGCTGCGTCAAAGGCTTTGGCAGCACCGGCATTTAAATCGCTTAGCTTTTTAAAGTAAACCGAGTTATATGCCACTACCAGGGCTATAGCTATCCATAAAAAATATTTAACGCTTTTTCGCATGATCAGTTCTTTTTACCGTAAGCCACATAATCATCTACATTCTTAGCCGTTACCAACTCTACAGCGACAGGATTTTTTTGCGGGAAATCACGTTTGCCTTTAAAATATTCGTCGGCGTACCTGGCGGCTGTTAGTGCGATCACCTTGGGGAACTGCATGGCTGTGGCCGAGATTTTGCCGTCCTTTATATAGCCTATCACATCTTCGGCACCATCAAAACCAAATACTTTAACATGATTACCCTTTCCGGCAGCGGCTAGAGCCTGGTATGCACCCATGGCCATAGCATCGTTACCACAAAAAACCGCGTCAATATCAGGATGTGCCTGCAGGATGGATTCCAGAACTTCGAGCCCCTTGTTACGGTCGAAATCCGCGCTTTGCTGGGCCACCATTTTTAAGCCGGGATAATCATCCACCACGCTATGGAAGCCTTTCGACCGGCTCCAGGTATTATTATCAGCAACAATGCCCAGGATCTCCACATAATTACCCTTCTTGTGCATTGTTTTTACAAAGTATTTACCCATCTCAACACAGCCCGAGTAGCTGTCGGATAATATTTGCGAGGTAGCCTCGGTTGTTGAATTTATTTCCCTGTCCATACAAAAAACGGGAACACCTGCCGCTTTGGCCCTGGCAGCGTTTACTACCGAACCATTAGCATCCGTAGGGTTAAAAAGAATAGCGTTATAGCCCGAAGCAATGGCATTTTCAAAGTTATCCGCCTCTAAAGCAGTATTATTTTGCGAATCGAATATCTTGGTTTCATAACCCATTCTTTTTGCTTCTGCCGATGCTGTTTGCGCCAGGAACACAAACCATGGGTTATTTAAAGTAGAAACAATTACGGCTATTTTTTTAGGCTGCTTTGTCGCACGCCCGTTATGACATGCAGCAAGCATCATTATAGCAAAAAGCAATAACCAATATCTTCTCATACACAATATAATTGGAAACGAAACTTATAGAAAGCTCCGTTTTATTTATTTTTTAGCAGCGATAACGCTTCGGCAGCAATGCCTTTTTGTGAAATTCTGTAATGGTTCAAAATTTCAACCTGCGAGCCGGTAACCGTATACTCATCGGGTATGCCCATAATTTTAAATGGCTTATCATACCCCTTTTGCAAAAGATAAGAGGCACAAGCCTCGCCCAAACCGCCATAAATAAAATGTTCCTCAACGGTTATGATGGCTTTTACGCTATTAGACAGGCTATCCAGCAGGTCAGTATCCAACGGTTTAATGGTATGCATACTTACTACCGTAGCGCTTATGCCATTTTCGGCTTCCAACTGCTGCGCGGCAAGTAATGTGGGATATACTGTTTCGCCATTGGCGATGATGGCAATATCAGCACCAGTTTTAATTACCCGTCCTTTTCCAAACTGAAAAGGTTCAGTTTCATCCGGGTTTAACAAGGGCATTGGTTTTTTACCAAACCGCAGGTATACCGGTTTAGTCATTTGCGCCGCCAGGCGTACCGCATGCTCTGTTTCAAAATTGTCGGCCGGGGCTACAATGGTAATGTTATTAATAGCGCGTAACACTGCAAAATCATGCAGACTGTGATGTGTTGTACCCAGCGCGCCATAGCTTACACCGGCGCTTATACCTACCAGTTTAACCGCGTTATCAGAGTAGGCTACATCATTCTTTATTTGTTCAAGCGCGCGTGCTGTTAAAAAGCAGGCTGGCGATACTGCGAAAGTTTTCTTCCCTGCCGATGCCAATCCGGCGGCAACGCCAACGAGGTTTTGTTCGGCAATACCTATTTCCACTATCTGCTCCGGGAAACGTTCGCCAAACGTTACCAGTTTACCTGATCCGCGTGAATCGCTGGTAACAGCAATTATTTGTTTATCATCTGTGGCAAGTTCCTGCAATATCAATGCAAATACATCCTGGTTGGCTTTACCTGTGGCCGTTGTTGTTTCTGTAACTGCGCCCATTTTAATGTATTAAATTATTGGCGGTGTTTAATTCTGTTAGTGCCAGATCATATTGTTCGGCTGATGGTACGCCATGATGCCATTTTACCTGGTTCTCCATAAAGCTGATGCCTTTACCTTTTATGGTATGGGCTATAACCAGGCTTGGTTTGCCTGCTACAAATGGTAAACTGTTTAAAGTATCTGTCAGCTCCTGTAAATTGTGGCCATCAACGTGTTTTACTGCCCAGCCAAAGCTTTCAAACTTTTCATCAAGCGGATCGGTGTTGCACACGTTTGCGGTTGGCCCTGTTATTTGTAAGGTGTTCTTATCTACAATAGCACAAAGGTTATCCAGCTTATAATGCGAAGCGGTGAGCGCGGCTTCCCAGTTTGAACCCTCGGGCAATTCACCATCGCCCAAAAGGGTAAAAACACGATAACTTTTTTTATCCATTTTGGCGGCTAAAGCTGTTCCCGCGGCTATTGGCAGGCCATGACCCAATGCACCTGTATTTTGCTCAACGCCATACACTTTTTTTGTAGGATGCCCTATGTAATGCGACTGGTATTTGCAAAGAGTTTCCAGATCACTTTCCGGAAAGAAGCCTTTATCGGCAAGGGTTACAAATAATGCTTCAACACAATGTCCCTTGCTTTGGATATAACGATCACGGTCAGGCGATCTGAAATTATCAGGACTTACATTAAGCACTTTGTTGTACAATACATTCAAAATATCGAT
>Ga0206832_10037_pt1 | contig 32342 bp, 27 predicted proteins | sample Alteio_BWOrgCont_74_FD_152896 | JGI IMG/M metagenome (GOLD analysis project Ga0206832, IMG submission 152896) | Enriched cells from forest soil in Barre Woods Harvard Forest LTER site, Petersham, Massachusetts, United States -... | ecosystem: Environmental > Terrestrial > Soil > Temperate forest >... | reverse complement strand
TTTTGTGCTGGCGGGCATCGCCGCGGGTCTGGCTGCCTCGGCTCTAATCGGACAGTTCCTCCGCTCCCTGCTATACGGAGTTTCTTATACAGACAAGTGGGCGTACGGAATCGGCGTGGTTCTAGTCTTGGTCACCGCCGCAATTGCAACTACCTTGCCAGCCATCCGCGCGGCGCGTCTGGACCCCAGTGTCGCGCTTCGCAGGCCGGCATGAGCATGAACAAACCCGGCTATTTAAGGTATACGTTGATCCCGGTCAGAGCCGGCGGCGGAACAAATCCCAGCACCGGTGGTCCGTACACAGTCAGAGACAGAGGAACGCGCTCGACTCCGTTGCCCACATCTGTGCCGCCGAGAGACTGCAGCGAGCTCGGCACCTGAATTGGAATCTGCAACAGCGCCGATACAAATCCCGGCACGGAGTAGGAGGTCAGAGGCGGGTAGCTGGTGTAAAAATCGGTGTCAACGATATCAGCCCAGGACGAATAGATGGGTAGCACGGAAGCGAGCGTTTTCGCAGTCGCAATCGAACCGGGAGTAAACGAAGGCTGAGCAACGCCCATCCCGGTGACGAAGACCGTGATGGTGGAACCAGCCGCGGCAGGATGGTCAGCGTCGTTCTGGGTGCCGTCCTGGTTGCGTACATTGCCATCCGGGAGAGTGTCAGGCGATGCAGGGAGCATCGGGAAGTTATTCGCCAGCAGGCCCGGAAGCTGGTTCGAGACCGGCATGAAGACCGAATTAGAAAAAACGCCGTTATAGGAGACTCGAACGGAAGTGAAGACATTCTCGCCGCTGAAATGCCGCACGGAAATGCCGCTGCGTCCTTTGGCTTGGGCGGGCAGGCTCCATGGTGGCGCGACGATTATCTGGCCGGGGCCGATAGAAAGGATCGAGGTTGGGGCACCATCGAACGTCACTTCCACGCCGCCCAACTCGGCGGGAAGATCCTGGCCGGAATTAAGCCGGAAATTGATGGCCGGCGGCTGAAATCCGGAAACTGCCAGCGAGTACAGCCCTCCACCAACCACGGCGCTGGAATCGCCGCTGAAGGCGTTCGAGATTTGATTCAGTGAAATCGGCTGGGGATTTTTGGCGCTCAAACGCAATACGCCTGCAATGCTGTTATTCACACCCCTTGCGAAGTTGTCATTGGCGACTCCCACATAGATGGACCCATCGCCCGCGAGCGCGATAGGCGGCGCGCCGCAGGTATCGATATATGAGCCGAACTGGAGCGTAGACCCATCCGCACTTAGCCGGGCAATGACTGCCGACAAGGGCGGGGTGGAGTAACTGTAGGGGCAGGTGGGCGCGGCCAGTAGAGGATTTTGCAATGGAAACCCCAGCCCATCTTCAGCCGTGAAGGTGACAGCGCCCGTGCTGTCGACAGCTGCAGCTCCGGACTGCCCGCCGCAAGGCAGGAATACGCTATAAATTGGATTCCACGTGGATGCCGCGAGCTTGGTGACGTAAAAAGCGCTTAGCGCTTCACACTCAGGGGCAGCAGGGGGTGTATACGCGCCGGGCGTAGTCGGGAAAGTGTTTCCATTAACTGTTCCCAGCACCACCAGGTTGCCCGATGCATCAGCGGCCAGGGCGCTCGGAGCATACCCGGCCGAACCCGTTCCCTGAATGTAGGTGGCCTGAACCACATGGGAGCCGGTGGAGTCCAATTTCATGACGAAGTCGGGATAGGTTCCGTTCGGAGGCGGCGGCAATCCGGGCGCAGCGCCCGCGCCGGCCAGGATGGGTTGATCGTCAGCTCCTATCAAGATTGTTCCGGCGCCTGCGACAAAAGCCGAGTAGATTACCGTCGCATTGGGGGACAGTTTCAGCAAGAAACCCGTGTAGTCTCCGGGTTCAGGAGTGAGGTCCAGCGCGCCCGGAGTAACGGGGAACCTCAGGGAGTTGGTGTCTCCGAGAAGATGGGCATTCCCGCTGGGATCGACGGCAATCGCGAAGGCATTGTTGGTTGCTTCTCCGCCGATCACCGCCGAGTATTCAATCTTGCCGTCGGGCGAGTATTTGGTGACAAAAGCAGAGCTACTGCCTTCCACGCCTATACGAGGGATGGTTGACGGAAAATCAGGCGAAAAGGTGTTGCCGGCGACGTAAGCGTCGCCTTGCGCATCCACTGCCAGCGCGACTGCGGTGTCCCGATCCGAGCCGCCCAAATACGTCGCCCACAGGATGCTTCCGTCAAGTGCCAGTTTGGCTACGAAGGCGTCCGAATCCTGTCCGGGTTGGTGGACGGCATAAGCAACGCAGTTCGGGCCGGTCGCGAGACTAGATACCCAGTTCAGCTGCGGCGTCATGAACGTTATTCCGTCGTCCGGGCTGAATGCGACCTGGTTGTAACTTGACCCGTCCATCAGCGCGTAGAGTCCTCCTGCCGGGTTGCATTTATGGCTCACCAGTGCGAAGGGCGATGGTAGGTTGGGCGCTCCACTGATGGTGCGACTCTGCAATATCCAGGAGGACGCGCCGTCCGTGCTTAAGTATAGACCGCCGGCCGTGGCCGCCACCAACACGTTGAATTCGTCCGGATCCACGGTGAGCCAATAGATTGCTTCAGGCGGACTGGCTCGACCTGTCCAAGTTGCCCCATAGTCCGTGGATAATGATAAATTCCCCGATGCCCCCTCCGCTCCAGCGACATAAATCCAACCGGGATGCGACGGAACCATGGCTGCGGCGACGGGCCCGTCCGGTGCGGGAGGTCTGGTGGGATTGAAAGTCAGGCCCCAGTCGCGAGACACATAAAGATAGTTCCCCAGGATCGCCAGCGCGCCGGAGCCGCTGGGATCAGCCACCAATTCTCCCTGGCAGCTCGCAACCGGACAGCCGGATGTCCAGGTTTCGCCGTTGTCGAGGCTTCGAATCAACGCGCCGGACGAGTTGTTATTACCCAACGCTGCCAGACGAAGATGATTTCCAGGATCGATGACCAGCGCTCCACTGAATTGGAGGCCCCCGAACTGGGGACTCGGATCGAAAGCGTAAACCTGCCGCCAGGTTTGGCCGCCGTCCGTGGATTTGAAAATGCCTTGGTTGGTGCCAGCGAACAAAACCTGTGGGGCCACGGGATCGGGTACCAATACGCTGGTAACTCCAGGCGGGCTTCCCACGCGAATCCAGGTGATTCCCAGGTCACTGGTGCGCAGGATGGTAGCGTCGGCCAGAGCCGGCTGCGCTGCGTTTTTTTCGGGAAAATCGGGCGAATTTGTAGTGCCGGCGACAAAAAGATTTCCGCTCGAATCCCTGGCGAGTGCCTGAATCGTTGTCTGGCCGGAGCCGCCGAACGCCGCGATACTGAGTTTCCGCAACACGCCGCCCGCGTCGGATTGCGGCTGGCCGAGGGCAAAGCCGAGCGTCAGGAGTGAAAAGGCGGCGAAGAGGCGGCAATTCATACTACATCCATACCCTTAAGAGACAACTCGGGACTCAAAACGCTACAGGCGGCAGAAATAAGGCCGCACTTATCGCGCCTTACTGGTTTTGGCAAGCCGAAGGCTGGCCCTACGGCGAAAATACGCGTTGGCTTGGCCGACATCGTGAAGGATTTGCGATTTCAGGGCCTCTGGAGTGGGGAATTTTCGCTCTTCGCGCACCCAACGTAGAAATTCCACCGAGATTTCTGGCGGAGGTTCGCCATCCAGCGCGGATAGCAGGAATGTCTCGATGGTCAGGCCGTGTCCATTGAATGTCGGCCGATAGCCCACATTCGTTATGGATGGCCATTCGCGCGAACTGCCCCGCTCATGCGTTCTGGTGATGTACACACCCGTTTTGGGCAGAACTTCCGCCGTTGTTTCCAGGTTGAGCGTGGGAACGGTCTGCTTCGACCCGATACCGGCGCCTGAGACCACCAGTCCTTCCAGAGCGTAGGGACGGCCGAGCATGCGGCAGGCAAGTGAAACCTGACCGGCCTCGATGGCTTGGCGGATTTCGCTCGACGAGATAATCCGGCCGCGCCAGAAAATGGCGTGGACGATTTCCGTCGAGAAGCCGTATTTCAGCCCCAGTTCCTGAAGCGCGTGGGCGTCGCCTGCAGCCTGATGCCCGAAGCGGAAATTGTCCCCTATCAATACCGCGCGGGCATGCAGCTTCCCACTCACAATCTCGCGCACAAATTCCTCGGGAGTCAGCTTGGCGATTTCCCGCGTGAACGGCAGAATCAGGACTTCGTCGAGGCCCTGATCCAGCATTAGACGAGCGCGTTGTTCAGGCGTGGTGAGCAAGCGTGGCGCCCGGGCGGGAGCCACCAGCCGGGTTGGATGCGGATCGAAAGTCAACGCCGCGGCTTTCCAGCCCTGTTCATGGGCCACCGCGGCCACGCGCCGCATAATTTGCTGATGGCCGATGTGGACGCCGTCGAAATTGCCGATGGTTATTGCGCAGGGGCCGAAATCGCCTGGCAATTCATCCAGGCTTCGAAAGATTCTCATGCGTCCCCGACCAGAATCTCGAGGCCATCGTAAGCCAAGCGAACGCGCGCCGGCAAAGCTTCTTCGGTAATCGCGTGCGGAAGATCGTGGCAGATATGCGTGAAGAATGTCCGCCTGGGCGCCAGTTTTTCCACCGTCTGGAGCGAATGCTCCACTGTCGAATGGGTGGGATGCGGACGGTGCCTGAGAGCATCCAGGAACAGTACATCCAAACCGCTCAATAGCGCCATTGATTCCGGCGGAATGTCGCTATGGTCGGTAAGATATGCGGCACCGCCAAAGCGAAATCCGTACACGGTGCCTTTGCCATGACAGAGCCGGATCGGCGTGAAATGGAGTCCGAAGAGACTGATGGGAGCGCCGTCAAAAGCATTGGTAACTAGACGCGGCACGGCGGATTCGGCATAGCGCGCGTCAAAGATGTAGCGGAAACAGTGCCGGATATTGGCAATCGTTTCAGCGGAGCCGTAAACCGGAATCTCGCCGCCTTGCCGGAAATTAAACGGGCGTACATCGTCCAGTCCCATGATGTGGTCGGCATGAGAGTGCGTGAACAGAATAGCGTCCACTCGTTCGATTTTCGCTCGCAGGGCCTGCTGTCGTAGGTCGGGCGTGGTATCGATAAGGACGCCGTGTCCTCCGTACTTCACCAGAATAGATGGCCGGAGCCGGTTGTCGCGCGCGTCGGTGGAAGTGCAAACTGCGCAATGACAGCCGATGGTAGGCACTCCCACGCTGGTGCCCGAGCCGAGCACCGTAATGCTGATCGGCTCTTCAAACATCTACGCGCCGGCCTGCCCTTCCGGTTTTTCCTCACTCGGGCTGGCCTTAGCCGCGGCACTTTTTTCTTTCTGCTCGGAAGCCTGAACGAAACGGAACCGCAATTCGGTAACGGCGTTATCGAGCAGGCGCTGCTCTTCCACCGTGCAGTTGCCACGAGTCTTCTCCTGGAGCATGGCCAGCAGATCGATGCTGTGGCGCGCGATATTCAACTCAGGCTCCGGCCGGTCCTTTTCCTCGCCGGTGTATAACAGACCGAGCTGCATCTCGGTTTGGGTCTTCAACGAAAGAATCAGAAACTCGAGAGTCGCTGGAAAGAAGGGGAAACCCTGTTCGCTCATTTCCTCCACTATAACCGAGCCGCGACCACAAGGGAGCGTCGCACACCGGACGGCTCGGTTTACGATCGTCTGTGCCACAATGGGGATTCCAACTCCAGCGAATGGCAGCAGATCCAAAAACTACAGGCGAAAGATTTGAGCGATTGGTTGATATCATGGCGCGTCTGCGCGCCCCCGGTGGATGCCCCTGGGATCGCGAACAAAGCTTTGATACCATCAAGCCCTATCTCCTGGAAGAAACCTACGAAGTACTGGATGCTATTGACCGGCGCGACTGGCGTGGGCTAGCCGAAGAGCTGGGCGATCTGCTGCTGCAGCCCGTCTTCTTCGCCCAGATGGCGTCGGAAGAGAACAAATTCACGATCGACGATTCGCTTGACGCGATTTCCGAAAAGCTGGTGCGGCGCCATCCGCACGTGTTCGGCTCGGGCGACGCCAAGACTGCGGACGATGTAAAGCGCCGCTGGGACGAGATAAAAACGGACGAGAAGAAGGCCCGGGGTGAGGCGCCGCGAGGAATTCTGGAATCGGTCCCGCGGAATTTGCCGGCGCTGGTAGAAGCGCAGCAGATTTCATCCAAGGCCGCTGCAGTTGGCTTCGATTGGGAGAATCCCGGCCAGGTGCTCGAAAAGCTGGATGAGGAACTGGAAGAGCTGGAACGCGCGCGCGCTGGTGCATCCCAGAGCGAGCTGGAAAATGAAGTCGGCGACTTGCTGTTCGTCCTGGTGAATCTGGCGCGCTTTCTGAAAGTGGATACTGAGCAGGCTCTGCGGCGCACCAACGCGAAGTTTCGGAAACGATTCGCGCATGTGGAGAGCCACGCGAAGCTGCCGGGCGCGAGCATCGCGGAAATGGAAGCGCTCTGGCAGGAGGCCAAGGCTGGGGATGATTGAGATTCGCGCCCTGACATCGCATGCGGAATTTCAGGATGCAGTCAAGTTGCAGCAGCAGATCTGGGGTTTTGAAGAGATCGAGCTTCTGCCGCTGCGGTTGTTCGTGGTTGCTCTCAAGGTGGGCGGCCAGGTATTCGGAGCTTTTGACGGACCACGCATGATCGGATTTTGCCTGGCGATACCTGGTCTGAAAGCCGGCGGCAAGAGCTATCTGCACAGCCACATGCTGGGGGTTTTGCCGGAATACCGCGATGCTCGGGTGGGCCGGCGGTTGAAGCTGGTGCAGCGCGACGAGGCGCTCTCGCGCGGCATCGATCTGATTGAGTGGACTTTCGACCCGCTGGAGATCAAGAACGCATTTTTCAACATAGAGCGGCTGGGCGCCATCGTGCGCCGCTATGTTTTCAATCAGTACGGAACCACCACCAGCCGTCTGCATGGCGGTCTGCCGACGGATCGCTGCATCGCGGAGTGGTGGATCGGGAGCCCGCGCGCCGAAGCCATTATCGCGGGCCGCGAGTTCGCTCGTAATCCCGTCGAGGTTCGCATCGCGATTCCTTTTGAGATTGCGAAGATACGCTCGGACGATCCAAAGCGGGCGCGAGAAATTCAGCAGCAGGCCAGTGCGCAGTTCCAGAGCGCATTCGATGCGGGGCTGGCGGTGATCGGTTTCGAGAGATCCAAGGAGGCGGGGACCTACCTGCTAGGAAAATGGGAATCCAGTTAGAGCGAATCACACTGCGACAGATCCGGATGCCGCTGGTGCATTTTTTTGAGACCAGCTTCGGCCGCACCACCGAACGCCACATGGTGCTGGTGGAAGCGGTCGCGTCCGGCGTCTCCGGATGGGGCGAATGCACCGCCGGCGAGAACCCATTTTACAACGAGGAGTGGACTGATTCGGCATGGCTGATCCTGCGCGATTACGTGGCTCCGCGGGTGCTGAACTTCAAGTTCGAGAATGCCGGGGAAGTTGACGCGCGAACCGCGCATATTCGCGGCCACAACATGGCGCGCGCTGGCTTGGAAGTTGCCGTTTGGGATCTGGAATCGCGTCTCGCCGGTCGGCCGCTCTATCAACATATCGGCGGCGGCGCGCGGCGGGAGATCCCCTGCGGAGTGTCCATCGGTATCCAGAATTCGGTGCCCGAGCTACTTCAAAAAATCGAGACCGAGCTTGCCGCGGGATACCAGCGCATCAAGATGAAGATCAAGCCCGGCTGGGATGTGGAGGTGATTCGCGAAGTGCGCCAGCGCTTCCCGAAGATCCTGTTGATGGCCGACGCCAACTCCGCCTATACGCTGGCGGACGCCGCTCGGCTCAAGGCCCTGGACGAATTCGGTTTGATGATGATCGAACAGCCGCTGGCCCACGATGAGATTATCGATCACGCGAAATTGCAGGCTCAGATGCAAACGCCGATTTGTCTTGACGAATGCATCCGCTCCGCGCATCAGGCGGCACAGGCCATCGCGATGCAGGCCGGCCGGATTATCAATATCAAACTGGGGCGCGTGGGAGGGTTCGGAGAAGCCAAACGCGTCCATGACGTTGCGCAGGCGGCCGGAATTCCAGTGTGGTGCGGCGGAATGCTGGAAGCAGGCATCGGGCGGGCGCACAACATCGCGCTGGCGACGCTGCCCAATTTTGTGCTCCCCGGTGACGTGTCGGCCAGCAAGCGCTATTGGGCTCGCGATATCATCCAGCCGCCGGTGGAGGTGACGCCGCGCGGGACCATTTCGGTGCGCGATGCGCCTGGGTTCGGGTACGAGCTGGATCGTGAGTTTATAGACTCCATCACGGTGCGGCAGGAGACCATACCGTAGTGCTTGTTGGCAGGCGAAAGCGCCTGCCCCACTTTGGGCCATGATGTAGATGACGCTAGGTGGCGCGGGCGCTTTCGCCTGCGAAACGGCAAGCTGGAGGCTTGCGCTACGCTGTAATAAACGGGGTCTCGTTGTCCGACTTTCTACGTCTGCTCAAGAATAACCGGAACTATCGCTACACTTGGAGCGGTCAGGTGGTGTCGGAGGTTGGCGACCATTTCAACAACATCGCCGTGTTCAGCCTGGCGCTCGCCACCACACACTCAGGCTTAGTGGTGACTGGCGTAATGCTGTCGCGCGCGATTCCCGCAGTGATGGCCGGTCCACTGGCCGGCGTGGTGCTGGATCGTCTGGACCGCAAGCGGGTAATGATTGTGAGTGATTTGATCCGCGCCGTGGTGGCGGTCGGTTTCATCCTGGCGATTTCAGCCCACAGTTCCTGGCCGCTGTATGTCTTGAGCGCGCTGCTGATGTTCGCGTCGCCGTTTTTTACCAGCGGCAGGTCCGCCATCCTTCCTACTATCGCCAGCAAGGAAGAGTTGCACACCGCCAATTCACTCACACAAACTACCGGCTGGACCACGCTGACACTGGGGGCATTTCTGGGAGGGGCCAGCGTTACGCAGTTCGGTTATGAGTGGGCCTTTGCATTCAACGCGCTGTCATTCCTGTTTTCAGCCGCGTGCATTTCGAGATTGAAGGTGGAAGGCGGCGGCAGCTTCCGCGCCAAAGGCACCGAACTGACCGAGAACGAAGTGGTGCGTCCCTGGCATGAATACACGGAGGGCTTGCGCTACATGCGCGCTTCACCCCTGATTCTCGGAATCGCGCTGCTGGCCGTGGGGTGGGCCTCGGGCGGAGGAGCGGCGCAAATTCTTTTCAGCCTCTTCGGAGAACTGGTGTTCCACCGCGGTCCGGCAGGCATCGGCTATCTGTGGGCGTCGGCCGGCGTGGGGCTGCTGGTGGGCGGAGGGTTCGCGCATTGGCTGGGTAAACGAATTTCTTTTGAAGGGTACAAGCGCACCGTCGGGATCTGCTACGTGATCCACGGAGGAGCATATGTGGTATTCAGCCAGATGCCGAGCTTCGCGCTGGCGGTGGTGTTTATCGCTCTATCGCGAGCGGCGATCGCGGTGAGTTCGGTGCTAAATACCTCGCAGCTGCTGCGTCGCGTTTCCGACGAATTTCGCGGCCGCGTGTTTGCCACCATCGAGACGTTATCGTGGTCGATGATGATGCTTTCTATGCTGGGCGCCGGACTCGCGTCCCAAAGGTGGAGCCCGCGCACGATAGGCGCGATATCAGGCTTGCTGAGCTCGAGCACGGCCATTTTCTGGCTATGGGCCAACTGGACCGGACGTCTGCCGCAGCCGGCGGCCGAGGGCGTTGAGCCGCAAGAGGTGGAAGTGCATGGAGATCCGGTAGTATAGCGAGGGGAAGAATTTAGCCGCTGATGAACGCAGATAAACGCAGATAAGCAAATTTTGTTTTATCAGCGTTCATCTGCGGCCTAAAATCAAGAATGGACCACGCGAAGACCGTACTCATTACCGGCGCCGCTAAGCGCATTGGCCGCGGGATCGCTTTGCGGCTGTTTCGCGAAGGGTATCGCGTGGCCATCCACTACGAGACGTCTGAAAAGGAGGCACAGGCGACTGCCGCCGAATGTGGAGGAGCGCCGTTGTTTCGGGCCAATCTTGAAAAAGTGGACGAGATCCGGCGCATGTTCGGCGAAGTGGAGGAGCGGCTGGGTACGCTGTACGGGTTGGTCAACAATGCCGCGCGCTTCCGGCGCAAGGATCCATTGGAGATCACGGAGGCCGACTGGGATTTTATCCACAGCGTGAATCTGAAGGCGACTTTTTTCTGTTGCCAGCAGGGCGCGTTACTGATGAAGAAAAGCGGGACCGGCAGAATTGTGAATATCAGCTCGCTGGGGGGCATCCTGGCTTGGGCGGAGTACGCCCACTATTGTTCGTCAAAGGCCGGCGTGATTATGCTGACGCGCGTGTTGGCCAAAGCGCTGGCGCCCGAGATCACCGTGAACTCCGTTGCGCCCGGCGTGATTCTTTCATCGGGACAGGAGCCTCGCGTGGAACAGATGATTGCGGCCACGCCGGCGGGACGCATGGGGACGGTGGACGAAGTGGCGGAGGCGGTGCTCTATTTTCTGAATGCGAGCAATTTCATAACCGGCCAAGTGCTGGCCGTAGATGGCGGATTGAGCCAGCGCTAAGCGCCCGTCCCCTTGCTGACGAGTCCGTGTGAAAACGCGAGTCCGGCGCTCACATAGGCCGGCCACCGCGCTGAGCGCCGGTCGTCCGTCGAATGCCCCCCTCAGGTCGGGTAGAATGGAAAACCATGGAAATAAAGATGTGGCGAAATATTTAGTGGTTCGGATGGAGCGGAGGCGAAATCGCAAAAAACATCCGCCTTGGCGGTGCGCTAGCAGGACGCCGCGACGGACCGCTCGAACATCCGCGTCAAGTTGAAGGCCGTCGTGGTCAAAGCCCATTCGGCGCCTACTTTCAGCAATCCTCGACAACGAAACTGACGCATGCCGCGCTGCTGCTTTAAGACTCCGAACACCGGCTCCACTAAGTGCCTTGCGGCGCCCGTAGCAGTCCCGCACCGCCGGATCACGCAGCCGTCGGCGTAGCTCGTTCAGCCCAGGATGACGGCGCTGCTGGCGCCGGTTCATCTCCACTGCCTCAGCGCGGCCCGCCATCTCGCGTGCCGCCACAATGTCGGGCACGATTACTTCCACCCCGCTCTGTTGGACCGCCTCCACCCCTCCCATGGTGTAGTATCCGCAATCTGCCAGCACCACTGCCGGCCGCTGCCCGCACTCCCTCTCCACGGCCTCGGTCATCGCTACCAGTCCGCCATGGTCTACCGGCTCCTGATGCACCCGTTGCGCCACAATCAGGTGATCGTCGGAGACCGCCAGCTCTGCCGTGTATCCCAAGCAGAAGCCGCCCCGCCGCCGCAAATAGCGGCTCTCCGGATCGGTGCGCGAGCCGCGTTTCTGTCCCGATTTGCGCAACTCCTCCAGCTGCCGTGGAATCTCTTCCAGCCGTTGTTGCCATTGCTCCGGCGCTCCTGCTCCTGCTCCCGTTGGCTCCTGGCTGTCCTGATCACACTGCTTTTGCCAGCGCCGTATCCGTTGCCGGATCCGCGCCCGCTCTCGCCGCAGTTTTTCCAAGCTGTCGCTCCGGTCCCCCGAGGCGTTGGCCTGCACCCGCGTTGAGTCGATCGCCACTCTCCCCAACTGTCCCAGGCCCAGCCGCCGGGCCGCTTCCACCACTTGCGTGAACACATCATTCAGGGCCTTGGGATGCCGCCGCCGGAACTCGTTCAGCGTCCAGTGATCCGGCTTCAGCTGTCCCGCCAGCAACCGAAATCCCAGGTCTTCATGAATGCGTCGTTCCAGCACCCGCGAAGACGTCACACCCAGCGCATAGGCGTACAACCAAACTTTCAGCAGCAGCTGTGGCGGGTAACCCGGCCGCCCTTGCTCGCTCGACTCAGCCTCCAACTGCCTCAGCTCCAGCCGCTCCACCACTTCATGCATGAACACCGCCAAGTGTCCCTCCCCCAATTCCTCCCGCACGCTCGGCGGCAGCAGCCATACTTGTTCCGGATTATATTCCACGTATCGGCTCACTCCATTAAGTCGTCAGCCAACGGCCAGACGTTACCGTTTTCACACAGACTCTGACGCGCGGGGCTACCTTCCCGCACGCTCGACCGTCTCATTAGACCGCGGATGGTTGCTCCGGATGGTTGCCCCGGATGGTTGCCCTGGATCGTTGCCCCGCATTGTAGCCCCGCATTGTAGCCCCGCGCGTGAGCGAGGGGACATTCGTCAGGCTATTCCACCGTGACTTTGGTGCCCCTCTGGGCTTGCTTCGACAGGCGTTCAATGCGGGCGTCCAGCAATGTTCGGATGCCTTTAAGCGCCTCCACGCGCGCAGCGCGAAAATGCTTTTGCGTCTCTTCCGGCCATAGGTGCCCCAGCATGGCTTCGATCTGCGGAGCAGCCACGTTGCAGAAAAAACAGCCGTGTCCCATTTGCTTTTCTTCCATTTCAGCCTTCCTTCATTTCCACTACTAACATTCTATTCTGTAACGTGGCACGGGTGGGCATGAGCGACGCCATGGATGTTGGCAGCCCGATATGGCGCCGCAGGGTTCCGATTTCCACCACCAGCTCGTCGCCCTTCTTGAACAGCCCCACTTCGCCCTTGACAGCGAATGGCAGCCGCAAACGCACCTCATAATGTGAGTTGCGTTTCTCGAACGTGAACGGGGCTTCGGTGCGCGTCACGGCCGCGGGATCGTCTTTATCCTTATAGAGGACGTCGGCCAGTTCTTCCAGACGCTCGCGTCCAAGGACTTCATGGGTGAATAGTGGAACGCGTTTCATGGGGACCGGGGCGAAGTATTCTTCGATCTCGTCCAGGATTTTCGCTTGCGAAGCTCGCCATTGATCGAACCAGGTATCGGTGACCGCTTCCGGCAGCACCCGATTCACGATAATGTGGTCGATGGTCAAACCGTGCAGCGAAAAATAGACGAACGCGCGCTGCGTCTCGCGCAGCACCATCTTCTCCGGATTCGTTACCAGCCGGACGCTGGTGACTTTCGGTTCCTCCAGCAATTCCGCGATTCCATCCAGGCGCGCGAATAGGTATTGGATATTGGCGAAATAACTGTCGTTCGGAAGTTCCATGGGCGAGATCCGGTTGGCCACCGGCCGCACTGCTTTCAACAGCCCGCGTTGGAAGGGAAAGACGTGCTTCATATACCATTCCAGCGTAGTGGGCATGCTGACGAAGCGCATGGACTCTGCGGTGGGCGCGCAATCCAGCACGATGACGTCATACTTCTGCTCGCGCCGGAACTGATTCACGTACATCATCGCGCTCAGCTCTTCCATCCCCGGCAGGATGGCCAGCTCTTCGGCTTCGACATCGCTGATGCCGGTGGTACGGAGCACCGAGACGACATAGGTTGAAATCTCGCGCCAATGCCGCTTGATTTCCTTCTGGATGTTCACTTCTTGGATGGAAAGGTGGGTGTCGATAGGATAAGGTTCGCTGGTTTTTTCCTGGAACAGGCTGGATTCGAGATCGAACGCATCCGCCAGACTGTGCGCCGGATCGACGCTCATCACCAGGGTGGAATAGCCCAGCCGCGATAACTGCAGCCCGGTAGCAGCCGCGACGCTGGTTTTTCCCACACCGCCCTTACCACTGAACAGCAGGATGCGCATAACCTCATTGTAGGTTAAGGCTCCGGCTGGCCCGATATAAAAATACCGCGCCTGGTTTATCCACAAAATGCCGAGCCGCGACCGCGAGGGCGCGCTACCACGGATGCGGGTGCTAGCGGTATTCGTGGTAGCGCTCCCTCGCGGTCGCGGCTCGGTTACCCCTACACCCGGCCCGATAAAATACATTCAAACTCTGCTTCACAGTTACGATAAGGGATTTGTGAGCAGGTTCGTCGACAACGCCGTTCAGATCTTCGATGTGGCGGAAAACGCAATGCAAGCCGGCCACACTCCTTCGGACATGACCATCCTGATCAGCGCTGAAGGAGGGATTCGAATGGTGGCTGATTCCGATTGGCCGCTGGATTCCCTCCAGGCACATCATGGGGCCAGGATGGCATACCGTGTGAGTCAGCGCGCATCCATGGTGCGCGTGGAGGGGCGGGCAGGTTCTCGTACTTGTCTGTTCGAAACTGAAAAGCCCGAACGGGCCGCCCGGCTTCTCCTGAATCACTCTCCCAATTACAACCTGTCTGTAGTTTCAGATCTTCCCAGCTCCAGCCCTAGCCTTAGGCTTCTGCAGTAAGCCTTAGGCCGCCGGGGGCCCGAAAACGTCGCGAAAGTGCGTTACCAATGGCGGCCTAGAGAACACCACGTTCACCACGTCGAACCGGACATTTTCCCAAGGGACATCGGCTTGCCTGGCATATTCGCGAGCGGCACGCAGCAGACTGGATTCCTTCTGGTGTCCGATGGCCCGGTCTGGAGCGCCGTACTCTTCGCTCTGCCTGGATTTCACCTCCACGAAGACCAGCGTGCCTCGCTCCCAGCCGATCAGATCTAGTTCGCCATGTCCGGAAGCCATGCGATAATTCCGCGCGACAATAACAATCCCAACGCGTTGCAGGTAGCGATGCGCAATGTCCTCGCCGCGGCGCCCAGTGGCGAGGTCCGGAGACAGTTGCCGCTTCCGGCCATGATGCCGGAGCACGTCGGCAAATTCGTACAAGCGCCCCATCATGACTAACACTCGCCTAACTTAAGGAATCGGTACCAGCGCCAATTACTTTATGGCCTCCCAGGAGAAGTGGTGGGTGGTCGCCGAAAATCTCAGGAAAAGGAGTCGTCCCCTTGCTTACGCGCGGGGCTACCATGCGGGGATGGGAATCGTGCGACGGGGATGGGAATCATGCGACGGGGATGGGAATCGTGTGACAAAGTAGCCCCGCGCGTCAGCAAGGGGACTTCTTATTTGATCGCCTCGAACTCAAACTCCATCACTTTGCCCCGGATCACGTAGCACAGATAGTATTCCCAAAACCGGCGGAAGCGCGGGAAATGGTTCACCATAAATTCAAAACCCAGGTATCGCCACAATGCCAGCAGGCGAACATGGACGCGCACTTCACGGAAACGAGCTCGCGAATAGTAGCCGAAGCCGCCATGGTCCGGCCCAAAATAGCGGAACGAGAAACTGTTCAGATGCCAGCGATGCGTGGGGTCGCAGAAAGAGCTGAAGTCGGTGTAGTGCGGCGTCACGATAAGAACCCGGCCGCCGGGAGCGACCAGGCGATGAAACTCCTCCATGGCGCGGATGACGTCGGAAACGTGCTCGATGACATGCACCGCGCGCAGCGCCTGAAAGGAGTTATCGCGAAGCGGGTAGGGGAAACGGTCCAGATCGCACAGCACGTCGGCACGGGTATGGGGATTGCGATCGATGCCGATCGCGCCCGGGTATTTATTGATGCCACAGCCGACGTCAAGAATCCGTGCCGCGGTCACATCGACTTCAGGCATTCCTCCAGTGTATCCACAGCGAAGTCGGCTTGATCGCGAGTGATGATGAGCGGCGGGCAGAGCCGAAGAACGTTGCGCCCGGCGCCCAGCACCAACAGGCCGCGCTCAAAGGCCAGCGCGACAAGCCGGTCGCGCAGCTCGGGGGCGCGTTCCTTGGTAGCCTGATCGCGGACCAGCTCGATGCCGATCATGAGACCCAGGCCGCGAACGTCGCCTACATTTTTGAACTTGGCCGGCCATGTTCGCAAGCGATCCATAATATGACCGCCGACACGCGCTGAGTTGGCCACCAGCTCACGCTCCAGAAGTTCGATGGTGGCAAGCGCTGCCGCGACCGCCACGGGATTCCCACCGAAAGTGGAGGCATGCGCCCCAGGACCCCAGTTCATAACATCGGCGCGCGCCACCATGGCGCTCAGCGGCAACCCGCTGGCGATTCCTTTCGCGCTGGTAAAAATATCCGGCGTCACGCCGAAGTGATCCGCGGCCCACATTTTGCCGGTGCGTCCCATACCGCACTGGATTTCATCAAAGATCAGCAGAATCCCATGCAGCGCGGCCACGCGCGCCAGTTCTTCGAAGAACACTTTTGGTGGAACTACATAACCGCCTTCGCCCTGCACCGGCTCCACCACAATGGCGGCCACTTCCTCAGCCGGCAGCGTGGTCCGGAAAAGCTCTTCCTCGATCGCGCGTACGCAATTCACGGCGTGATCCTCAGGCGTGATCCCTTCCGGACGCCGGTAGGGATCGGGAAACTGGGCGTGAAATACACCTGGCACCAACGGACCGAATCCCTTGCGCTGAACTACTTTGCTTCCCGTCAATGAGAGTGATCCGAGAGTGCGGCCATGGAATGCCCCCCCGAAACGCGACGAACTTATCGCGGCCGGTGTTGTAGCGGGCCAGCTTCATGGCCGCTTCCACCGCCTCCGTTCCTGAATTACCGAAATAGACGCGCCGCGCAACATCACCCGGAGCAATGGCCGCCAACTTCTCGCCAAGCTCCACCATATTCTCGTAGTAGAAATCCGTGCCCGACATGTGGATCAGCCGCTCGGCCTGATGTTGGATGGCGGCAACCACTCGGGGATGGCAGTGGCCGGTGGAAACCACCGCAATTCCAGCGTTGAAATCGAGAAAACGATTGCCATCCACATCTTCCACGACGGCGCCTTCCGCGCGGCTCACCACCAGCGGATAGTCGCGTGTGTAGGACGGCGAAATGACATTGCGGTCGCGCTCAATCAGCGCCTTAGCGCGCGGGCCGGGCAGGGAAGTCAGGATTTGGGGAAGGTCCAGACGGACTGTTTCACTGGTAAGCATTTTGAGTCTCCTTCTCTATCGACAGTTTTCGTTGGGGAAAGGAGAGACGGCTTAGTCGGAACCGAACAGGGAGGGACGAGCTGTGGATGGTAGGATCATCAGCGTGCTCTTAAACCAGTATAGCCGCGAATGAACGCGAATGCACGCAAAAATTCCCAGGCGCGACGGGGAGGGAGCGTCGCACCGCTTGTGGTAGCGCTCCGTTGCGGTCGCGGCTCGGTTTTTCGCACGTTAACGTATGCACATTTTGGAAACGAGAAACGTGTTTTAGCAGCTATCATTGATAAAGTGTCGCGCCGTACCCATAGCCCTCAACCAACCCTGGCCATTCGGAATGAAGCAATCGCGCAAACCGAGCGTCCGGAGCCGGTCTGGATTCGCCCCGTCGTGCTCGCGCTGGCTGCGCTGTGTTTGATCGGCATGTTCTCCATCGAAGTTGCCGGTTACGACACCTGGTGGAACCTCAAAACCGGAGAGTACATCGTCCTCTACAGAGCTTTGCCGGTTCCCGATCCATTTTCTTATACGACGTATCTGGGCAAACCCGCGTATCCGGGAGAGGAACAGGTCCGCCACTTCAACCTTACGCACGAGTGGCTGGCGCAAGCCATCCTCTATAGCGTCTACGCCGTCGCGGGCGCACCCGGATTAGTCCTGTTCAAAGCGCTGGTTGTCGCCGCGCTCTGTTGGCTCACCGGCCTGATTGCCGCACGGCGTACCGGGAACTTCTATGCAGGACTAGCGGCGACATTTGCAACTTCCCTGGTGGCCGTCGATTTCGCTTCCGATCGTCCGGCCATCATCACATTTCTAATGGTGGCTGTTTTCGTCGCCATTTTCGAATTGCGCTGGCCGTTGTGGCTGCTGCCGCCGCTCGCGTTGATTTGGGCCAACTGCCACGGCGGCTTTTTTCTGGGCTGGGTGGTTATGGCGGCTTACTCGGTGGAAGCCATTGTCCTGCGTCTTCGAGACCAGCCCGCTGAGGACGCTGCGCGCATCTGGAAAATGTCCGCGCTTGCCCTGGCCGTCTCCTTTCTCAATCCCAACGGCTTTCACATTCTCGATACGCTTTTCCGCTACCAGAAGAGCTTTCTCACTTCAACCTTAATTGAATGGCATTCGCCCTATTTGTGGGGTCCGCCATATTCTTTCGACATCCTGCTTTATGCCGCGGCGGCCGTGCTGTTGATGTCCTGGCGCAAGGTCCGTGTGTCGGACTGGCTGCTCTTCGCCGCTTTCGCCGCAGCTTCTCTCACGGCTTACCGCAATATCCTACTGATTGGATTTCTCGCGCCCATTCTGATCGCGGTCTGGCTTCCACGAAGCACCGGCTCCCGCACGGTCGCGGTTCGGAATCGCCAGTTCCGCGCCCCGCGATTCATCGGACTGGCGGCCATCGTTTTGCTGCTGGCTGTGCTCATCACGGGCGTGGCGCGCGGCCGCTTTTTCCAATTTCGCGCGGCGCTCTGGGAATATCCTTCCGGCGCCACGGATTTTCTGCGCGCCAACGCCATCTCGAAACCCATGTTCAATACATATGAATATGGCGGCTACCTGATCTGGCGTCTGTGGCCCGAGGAGCGCACGTTTGTGGACGGCCGCGCGCTGAATGAATCCGTCTACCAGGATTACCGGAGCATTCTTTACAACACCGGCGCCACGCCGAACGCGCTCGGAAGCGAGGCTCAGCGGCTGTTGGATCGCTATGCCGTTCGCGTGATTGTCATGAATACTTTCGAGTACGTTACCGGCGCGTTTTATCCGCTCGCCCTGGCGCTAGGCAACCCCAAGACCTCCGATTGGCAGCTGGTGTACGAGGATCCGCAAAGCCTGGTCTTCCTGCGCGACCCGCCCGCCGGAATTCCGGTGCTGGACAAAGCGCGCCAGAGCATCGAGCATATGGAGACGGAATGCACACTGCACATCGAGCATGAGCCGGATTATCCACTGTGCGCGCGGTCCCTGGCCGATCTATCACTGCGGGCCGGAGACAATGAACGGGCCAAGCGGATGCTGGGATTGTATCTTTCCAACGCTACGGCAAAAGACCCTTCGGCCGAAAAGGTGCTCCGGCGATTGATGCAACAGTAAACCTGGCTGAGTTGGCAGGCGAAAGCGCCTGCCCCACGTCGCCTGCCAATCTTCAAAACAGCAGCTTCAGAGCCAGCTGAATACTGCGCGGACCACCGCTGTTGAACAGCGGCAACAACAATCCTCCGCTCGACGCGTTGGCCATTTCCGCGGAGAGGCCGAAGGAACTTCCCGCCGTCAACAGATTGTTTCCCGACGCGGCAGGCGATGCAAAATTAGCGTGATTCAAAGCGTTGAAGAACTCCGCGCGGAACTGCACGGAAATCCGCTCACTGGCCTTCATGGTCTTGAGCAGGCCCAGGTCCAGCTGATCGAGGCCGGAGGATCGCAGAATATTGCGGCCCGCGTTACCGTACGTTCCTGCCGCCGGAACCGCGAATGCCGCTGGATTCGCCACCTGGTACGGCGGCGCCGTGGAGGCGATGTAGAGCGGCTGGCCTGGCACCAGATTGGGGCGCTGATTGTTGGCCGCAAACTGGTCGCCGTTGCCGGCAATATCCTCGCCAAGAATCGGCGTGTATGGGAAGCCCGTCTGCAGCGTGAATACGCCTTCCAAAGACCAGCCTCCCACGACCCACGCGGCCGGCCGGGAGTGCAACGATTTGCCCGGCAGTTGGTATGAGAAAGCGGCTGCCACGTTGTGCCGGACATCGAAGTCGCTGGAAGCGTACTCCGCATGAAAATCGTATGGATTCGATCCGGTGAATGAGGAGTTGATGGAAGTGCCGGTGGGGTTAGAAGCATCATCCAGTGAGTGCGCCCAGGTGTAAGAGACGGTCAGTTCCAGGCCGTGATCCAGACGCCTGGTCACATTGGCCTGAAAGGCATTGTAATTGGAGACAGCGTTGCTCTCAATTAGCTCCAGAGCGCCTGCCGAGAAATTTGGATTGGGCGCGACGCCGGTCGCAGGATTAAGCAGGTTCAGAGGCTGCAAGTGAATGAGGTGTCGACCCAGAGACCCGACATAGCTGACCTGCACAACGGTTTTGCCATCTAACTGCCGTTGCAGGTTCAGGTTGTACTCATAGCTGAAAGGCGTTCGAAAGTTTGTGGGATCGTACAGCTCGGCGCTTCCAAATGGGGGCATGCCGGTGATGTTGGTGATGAGCAGCGCGGGGTTGACCGGCACCGTCACGGGACCGCCTAACGCGCTTCCCAGCAGGACGTTGGTGATCTTGAACGGCGGACCAAAAGCAAGTTGCGTGGCGTTGACAGACGGCAGATCGTAAAAAATCCCGGTCCCCCCACGCAGCACGGTCTTGGCATCGCTGGTGAGTTGGTAGGCGAAACCAACCCGTGGGGCAAAGTCATCGTAATTGCCATTGTGAACTGGCGCGCCGGGAGGGCCCAATGTTGCCGTCGCAATATTATTCAAACCAACTAGAGGGCTGAAACGGCCGTGAGCTTCCGTGGGTACCGTGTCGAGTTCATAGCGCAGACCTAGGTTGAGCTTCAGCCGAGGCGTAATGCGAATGTCATCCTGGCCATAAAAAGCGTAATTGGTGAAACGCACGCCGAAATCCGTTTCCGCGGCTTGACTAAAGAAGGAGGACGGATTGTTGTTGAGAAGATCGGCGACCGTGTTGAAAAAATACACGCCGCTTGAAAGCGGCTGCAGGTTGGGATTATCCTGCACCCGCCGCACCCAAAAACCGAACTTGAAATCGTTCCGGCCGTGGACGTAAGTCAAGTCGTCATTGAAGCTGAAAAGATTGTTGTTCTGGAACTCCGGAGGATTTGGAGATTCGGCGTAAGGCAGGCTGAGAATATCGATCCCCGGCAATATGGCGTCTCCCGCTGCATTTAACGGAATCGGCGAGGCGCCGCCGAAACCGTCCGCGGCCCCAATGGCCCCGCTGGCGCTGCGCACGAATCCGAATCTCGCCTCGTTGAACAACTGCGGAGTGATGCGGTGCACTTCTGAAAGGATTCCGCTCTGCAGTGTAGTGCGGTTGCGGGAAAGCGTGTTCAGATAAAACGACCGGAGCAGGCCATCGGAGTCGCTGAAGGAATACCGCGCGAAGAAATCGTCGGTCGAGGAAAAGCGGTGGTCGAGACGAAGGCTGAAATCGGTTTCGTTGACCGGGTTGGTAGCGGTTGCGAAGAAACCCGCGGAGTCGTCGCCGCTAGCAGGGCCGGTGGGCAGCGGGTACTCGTCGATCAGGGTTTTGATCGCACCGGTGGCCTGGGCGCGGGCGGCCAGCGAGGGAACGCGCCCGTCGACGTTCACTCCCACGCCCTGCCGCAGCTCTTCGAATGAGGCGAAGAAGAAAGTGCGATCCTTGCGGATCGGCCCGCCGATAGTACCGCCAAAGAAATTATTCCGCGAGGGAGTTCTCCCGACGCCGTTGGCATTGTTGAAAAAATCGTTGGCGTCCAGGTCGCTGTTGCGAAGAAATTCGTAGCCGCTCCCGTGCAGCTGGTTGGTGCCGCTCTTTGTTGTTACATTGATGACCGCGCCGGAAAAACTGCCGAACTCCGCGGTTTGCGTCTGGGTCTGCACTTTGAATTCGGAGACCGCGTCCACGGAAACAAGCGCCATGCTGCTGCCGGACTGGCCGACCGCCGGATCGTTGCCTGGCGCGAGACTGATGCGTCCGTTGGCGCTGCCGCCGGCATTCACATTGATCCCGTCGATCAGAATATTGTTCGAAAGATCCCGCTGGCCGTCTACGTTGAACGGGCCGGCCGCCGAGGAGGGATTGTCGGTGGCTCCCGAAACTCCCGGAGCCAGTCTCGCCAGCCTTAGGAAATCTCGCCCGTTGAGCGGTAAATCCACAGTCATCTGTCCGCCGATCACCAGACCCTGCTCTGACGTTTCGGTCTCCACGAGAGGCGGCACGGCCTGCACGTCGAGGTTCTCCTTGACTTGGGGCAGGGCCAATCGGAGATCCACTCGACGTGTCGCATTTACCAGCAACTGGACTCCCTCCGCGCGCGCCGGCGCAAAGTTGGACGCTGTCGCTTCTACAACATACACTCCCGGCGGAAGCAGCTCGAGCGAATAGTCGCCCTGCGGGCCCGTCTTCACTTGCCAATCCAGTTGCGTATTGGTATTCGTGGCCCGGACGGTTGCGCCGCTCACCGCGGCTCCAGAAGGATCCGTGACGCTTCCGACGATGCCGGCGCGCTGGGCCGCGAGCTGCAGCGGCAGGTAGATAGCAATCAGGAAAAGAAGAAGAAGTTTCGGCAAACGGACCTCGTTCCTAAGGCCGAGTATACCGTTCGGCTCCTACGCTACCAAGGATTCTACAAATTCTTTGCAATCTTTTTACACTGAAAAGGCACCGACTCCGTTGAAGCCGCGGGTCCAGATTACTGGTCAACGCGCTGGCTTTCCACGCCTGTCCCCTTGCTGACGCGCGGGGCTACAATCCCGCGTCTTCATCGGCTTTGGTGGGCTGCAGGCCCATGGAAACCCGGTGTTTTTTTCGACTCACCCCCCCGGATGATATTCCCTTTCCGTGTGTCCCTTCAATTGGGACCGGTAGAAATAAACCTCCCGCAAGCTGCCTGTAGCATATCGATTGGCCTCGTCATTGAAGTGTTTGGACGCCGGGTTACCACTTTCGCCGCCGGCCGTTACCGCCAGCGCATGCACCGTCTTGCCGAATTCGACTACTGCCACAAAGCTGTTCCCGCTGGTTCCATACCACTTCTTTGTCCCCGGATACGCGCGTGCACCAAACGACGCCAGCGATCCCCACATCGACGACGTGAAGCCCACCGGTATGCTTGGCGCGCCATCGTTGAAGGGCTGCACGATGTCGCCGGTCAGCCGCTGAAATCGATTGATGTCGCCCCACGGCGTCCTCCAGCTTCCAAAATCCGCTGATAGTTTGTCCGATGCCGTCGCCAGCGTCTCGAGCAGCGGTTCGGGCGCTGCCTTGGCGCCGATGTAATCCTCGACGCTCATACCAGCCCGCTTTGCGTCGGCACCCACCCGGCGCCGCACCTCATCGCCCCAGAACACCGCGAGCGACGTGGGAATCGAATTCACCGCCCATCTGAGATCCCATCCGCGCAACGCTTGAATCTGCTCCGCCAGTTTTGCCTTCAGCGGATTCGAGGCCGGCGTCTCATCCCAGGCCTTGAGCAGCGCCGGCATCGGCTTCTCGAACCACGTCAGGTAGCTGTCATAGGCCGCCGCCATCAGCGATTGCAGCGTGAAATCCTTCTTGCCGCTCAGCACTCGCACAGCGTGAAGTCCCCGCGCCGATTCACCACCCTGCTCCACGTAAACCGGATAATCTTCCTTCTTCGGACTGCTCTCGCCCGCCGCCGACCACGGCCAGTTATTCGAGTTATAAAGCCAGCCGCTCTTCGGATTTAGTAAATGCGGCGTTTCGTCGACATTCAGCAATCCCTTCCACTCCGTCGCCGGATTGCTTCCGTCCACCGGCTTGGTCCAGTCGAAGTTGGTGTCCCGCCGCGGAATGAAGTTCCCGTGAAAGTAAGCAATATCTCCATCCGCGTCCGCGAAGATGGTGTTGTTCGATGAGTTCGCTTTCAGTTCCATGGTCTCGCGGTATGACTTATAATCTGTAGCTTTCGTGCGCGTGTAGGATTGCGTCAGCGCCTTCACCGGCTCTTGCATCAGCCGGATGCTTACCCATTTTCCGCCGGTTTCGCGGATAACCGGCCCGTGCCCGGTATGGTAGACCGTGAATTTCTTCTCCGCCATGCTCGCGCCATTCCTATATGGCACGGTAATCTGCTTCTCAATGACCGGACGGTCTTCATTTCCGTATTTGTAAACGTAGCGGCCGTTCTTCTGCGCCACTGTTTCCAAATATTCATCAATCGCATCCACGCCGCTCGAAGTGTGCATCCAACCCACGTGTTCGTTGAAACCTTGATAGATGAAGAACTGCCCCCAGGTGGACGCGCCGTAAGCATTCAGCCCTTCTTTGCTTACCATTTCAAGCTCCGAGCGGAAGAAGAACGAAGTGTGCGGATTGATCAGCAGCAACGCATGATGCGAAGTTGTATTCGAAGGCGCAATCGCCGCGCCATTCGATCCCGTGGGCTCCGCGGGCTCATCCTCTTCTTCACGCGATGCATCGCTCACCGGAACCTTCCCGTAAAACTCGGCGAGCTGGCCGAGGTTTATCTTTTCGATGTCGCCCCCGATGCTGCCTTCCGTGAAACTCAGCGCCATCCACGGCTCAAACCGCTCAATTACCCGCGGCTTCACGTTGGGATGCTTCAAAAGATAAAAGTTCAGTCCGTCCGCCCACGCGTCCATGAGGTCCTTCAACCACCCCGGACTCGCGGCATACAGTTTTTTCAACTCCACTGGATCGATGAACAGCTTCATGCGCAGGTCCTGATAGATCTTGGATTCGCCTTCCGCCTCCGCCAGCCGTCCCATGGAGTTGATGTAATTGGTTTCCACGCGATTGAAGTCGTCCTCGGCCTGGGCGTAGATGGCGCCAAAAACGGCGTCCGCGTCGGTATTGCCGTACACGTGCGCGATGCCCCAGTCGTCCCGAATAATGGTCACGTCGCGGGCCCGTTTTTCCCAATCCGCCGCCTGCAGAGCGAAACACGCGGACGCCGCCACGACGATCAGCTGTAACATGTTCTTCATCATTGTCCTTCGTACGCTCATTCCGAGCCGCGACCGCGAGGAAGCGCTACCAACACTGTAGAGCTTTGCTCCTCTCGTCACGCTCCGTTGAAGACGCATGTTCAGATTATTGATCCCACGCGACCGGGCGTTCCTCGCAGTCCCCTCGCTCACGCGCGGGGCTACCGTTCGGCGTCTTCATCACCTTTTGGTGGGCCAGCAAGCCCATGGTCGCTCCCTTGCGGTCGCGGCTCGGTTCATCGTTCCTCCGGCACACCCCGAGGATCCGGTTTCACAGTGACCGGCTGCGTGAAGGTCTCGCCGTCTACCGTCAGTAGCACCTTGTACTGACCGGGCCGCAGTCCGGCGGGGCCGCCGCGTCCGCCAGCAGCTGGAGGGCTCGCCACCACGGGCGTAGAGGCACAAGCGTCCTCCACCGGCGCACTGGCGCTGGCGCGACCGGGAAAACCAAATCCGCGCCCACTTGACCCGCCCAGCGCAATGCGATGCATTCCGGCTGTGATCGAGGCCGGCGCTGCGGGTTGTTGCCATATGGCCTGAACGTTCAACGCCTCGGTATCCAGCGGACGCACCGGTGTATCGCTAGCCACGCAGGCCTTCACCGAACCGGATGAGTCCAGCAGCTCGATCTTCAACGGTTGCGCGGCGGGGGTCTTGAGCCAGTAATAAGCAACCACACCAGAGGGTGGATTCTGCAGCTGCGGTTCCTCATGGGGCAGCGGCGTGCCGTTCATGTTGCCGGCCCGGATCGCATAGGTTTCGCCGGGTTGGAAGAGGTAGGCTCGCGCGGAAGCAATCTGAGCGCCTTGCGCGGCGATTTGGCGCAACCCAGCCATTTGGTCCAGCACCCAAAAACCGCGGCCGTACGTGGCCACAGCCAGATCGTCGCCGTGCACCACGATATCGCGAATCGATGTCACCGGCATGTTGTTCTGCAAGGGCTGCCATTGCTCGCCATCGTTGAAGGAAACGTAGACGCGCAGCTCAGTGGCGGCGTAAAGCAGCCCCTTGGTTTGAGGATCTTCTTTTACTGAGTTCACAAATGCGCCCTCAGGGATTCCAGCCACCACGTTCTGCCAGGTCTTGCCTCCGTCGTGAGTGCGATAGATATAAGGTTGGTTGTCGGCGATGCGATGGCGATCCACGGATGCGTAGGCCGTGTTCGCGTCAAAATGACCGGCTTCGATTTGCGAGACTTTGCTCCAGGCGGTCATCGCGGGCGGTGTCACGTCCTGCCAGGATTTGCCATCGTCGCGAGTGACCTGGATCAAGCCATCGTCGGTGCCAACCCAGACCGTGGCAGCCTGTAACGGCGAAGGACCAATGGTGTAAACCACGCCGAAGCGGTCCTTCATGACCTGGTCAATATCCTTCGCAGTCACTGGATCCAGAGTGGCAGGAACAGCCGGATGAAGCCGCGCAAGATCAGGGCTGATTTTTTCCCAGGTCCGCCCCCGGTCCCGTGAGCGCATGACAAATTGATTGGAATAATAGAGCGCCTCATCAGCCTGGGAGAAGACCTCTGGCAGCGTCCAAGTCTTACGATTTGGATCGTCGGGATCGGGCGGCGGCAGCTGTCCGCCTAGCGGCACAGGTATATTCAATTTTTGATCGCAACGTGCCGCGCCGCCGCCGTACAAAATATTGCCGTCTTTCGGATCGGGCACCACGGTATTGCTCTCTCCGGCCAAACATGTGGGTTCCCAGTTGCGAAATGAGAGCACGCCTTCGCTGGACCAGGTGCCGACACCCACTCCGCCGCTATCCTGCTGCGCTCCGTACAGCCAATAGGGAAACCGGTTGTCGGCGGCGACGTGATAGATCTGCGCCGTGGCTTGGTTGTACCAGGTGCTCCAACTCTTGCCGCCGTCCACGCTGACCACGGTTCCCTGATCGCTGCTGAGCACCATGCGATTGCCGTCCTTGGGATTCACCCAGAGCTGGTGATAATCGTCACCGCCGGGCGCTCCTTTGATCGGAATGAACGTCTTGCCGCCGTCGGTGGTCATGTATGTGGCGGTGTTGATGACGTAAGCCCGGTCGGGATTTTTGGGATCGACTGTTACCGATTCGAAGTACCAGCCTCGGCCCCACAGCCGGTTCTCTGAGTTAACCAGTTTCCAGCTGGCGCCCGCATCGTCGGAGATGTAGACTCCGCCTCCGGTGCGGGCAGGCGCCGGCGCCGCCGCTCCCCCGGGCGCGGGGCGCCCGCCCGCAGGCGAGGCGGCTACTCCGGCTCCGTGATCATCCACCACAGCCCACACACGATTTGGATTGCTTGGTGCAACTGCGATCCCGATTTTGCCGACGAAATCGTCGACGGGCAATCCGCCGGTCAGCTGTTTCCAAGTGTCGCCGCCGTCGGTGGATTTGTAGAGCCCGCCGCCTGGCATATTGGATGGTGCGTAGACTGACCATGGCGGACGGCGCGTCGCCCACAGCGAAGCGTAAAGCACGCGCGGATTCTTTGGATCGATGGCCACATCAATCGCGCCGACGTTGTCAGGATCGTTGGCCTTGAACAACACTTTCTTCCAGCTTGCGCCACCGTCGGTTGAGCGGAACAAGCCGCGGTCGATGTTAGGCGCATAGACGTGTCCGAGCGCCGCTACATAAATTCGATTCGGATTCGTTGGATCAACGGCAACACGTCCGATTTGACGCGTCTTTTCGAGGCCTATGTGGCTCCAAGTCTTGCCCGCATCCGTGGACTTGAACATCCCAATGCCGTAGGAATGTTGGCTGCGGATATCCGGCTCTCCGGTGCCAACGTAAACAATATCGGGATTCGAGGGAGCTACGGCGATGGCGCCGATCGATCCAATCGGAATGCCCTCATCGGAGATGGGATACCAGGTACGGCCGGAATTCTCGGTCTTCCACACGCCGCCGCCCACGGAGCCGAAATAAAAAGTATCCGGTTGATCGGCATGGCCAGCCACTCCGTAGGTGCGTCCTCCACGCAAGGGGCCCACGTCGCGCCAGCGGAATCCGGCCAGCAAGTCGTTGGGGTACTGGCCTGCCGACGCGCCCAGACCCAACACGCCGAGAAGAATCAGCCACCCGCGTCGAATGATCATGTATACGCTCCTGAATTGACGACATAGTATCATGCTCAGTGCGATTTCACGTTGCGCCCCGCCGTTTACTCGCGGAGATCCCTAACGTGAGAGGCCAAGAGAGACGGCGGACCTCAGCTTGCAGCGTTTCGCTCACATCGTAAGGCACGCCATCAGTGCCGCTTGGACAGCCGGACACAAAAACGGCCTCGTTGCGGGCCAGCTACTCTAGCGAATCGCCAGGCTGGCCGCAGGCGCGAGATCAGAAGCTCCAGGTCGCTGCTAAATTCCGCGGCGAATCGGGCTCTGGCTCAAGTGATCCTCCAAGCCTGAGATAGGTCTCCTGTAGCTTTGCGGATTCAAGGAAGCGCTCGTGGGGACTCAGCATATACAACTCCGCCCGCTCGTGCCCCACTATCTCTTCCTCGCGAAGACGCACCACGATCTTAGCCGTAGCGGACTCCCCGGGTTGGTATTTCAGGGTGCGCTCCCGACCCCTCCCTTAGCTCTATGTTCTTCAAACATTTGAACTAGCCCATGTGATCCTAGAGCGGTCGATCAACTGATTTGTTATGATCCAGATGACAGGCCACCCTAGCTCAGTTGGTAGAGCGGCTGATTCGTAATCAGCAGGTCGCCGGTTCGATCCCGGCGGGTGGCTCCATCCAAGTCATTCTCGTAGCAAGTACTTACTCCCGATTTCTGAGTCTCAGAAAGAGCAGTATTTTTCTGGCTATGCCCGAAACTATGCCCACGCTGGGCCTGGTGCGGCTTTATGATCGCTTCGTCCATTTCTGCGTCGCTCGGGTGGACGTATCGCATTGTGGTCTTCATGTCAGCATGGCCCGCAATCCGGTGGAACGTGAAAGGGTCTATCCACTTTGCCCAACGCCGCAACACGTAAAGCTCGAATGGAACAACTCCGATCGCAGTTAGAGCCTTCGCGTGTTGCTTGTGAAGAGAGGACGGCTCTAAGTGGCCGCTCCGACACGCTAAGTTCATCAAGGAATCGTGCGGCACTCTTGAAGATCACGGTAGAAAGCCCAAAATTCTCGCCCGCCAAGTCTCACGGCCAGAAGGCCAAACCCGAACGGCTCGTGATCGGCCTCGATGATTGATCCTGCCGGGACAGTCAAGAATGCATGGTTCGGGGCTTCTCTGAGGACGACAAACGGGGAAACAACAAGAAAACGCAACAGGGTTTGCATCGCACGCTCCCTCTTTCCACTCGGTTGGAAGAGAGGTCCCGATTTGTCGTGCGGCGGAACTCTAGGGATCGAGTGACCCTGGTATACCTCGTTGCGGGGACTTAGGGTAACCTGGCGGCTGCAACCTTTACCACTTGCCGGGAGTCTTACGGCAGACCCCGAATCATGCCCCAAGAACGGTGTGAAGAACAAGCCAGGTTAGCCCTTGCAGCTGTGGCCGCGACGAATAAGGTGTACGACGCAAAGAATGCACTGGACGCGGCAAGGAAACGGAAGGTAGATACCGGGCGGTATCGCGTAGCACTTTGTGATGCCGAAACAGCGGAACGGTGCGCGATTACTGCGCTGGAAAATCACAAAAAGAAACACAAGTGCTGGGGCATCGGGTTACCGCGACCCACTTCTTAGGCGGTGATACAATCGGTGCCACGGGGACAGCGCCGTCGTCTGGAGCCTGAGGGAAGAACGCCATTTCTCCGAGCGGCGAGGTTTGCGAACGCTGCGCTGTTCCCCGTCCAGCACCTTCACCTCAACGTGATGTTTGTGCGGCCCCGAAAGGAAAACACCCTCATACTTGTGGTCGAATGCGTTTCCATGCATCATGGAAGTTTATGGAGTGCAGGCAATGCCAACTTCTGGAGACAATCCGCTACGACAGGATCAAGCGGTATTGCAAATTCTTTGAAGAGCGCAAGCGCGTACCACGCAAGGCCGTCGAAGTCACACGTAAAATCCAAGTCATCGAACTGGAACTGAATGACGCATGGCGACGGCTAGATGTTCATCGAAGAAGCCATGAGGTCTAAACCTCCACGCCGTAGACCATTCTGAAATCAGAGAAAAAATTGAAAATACGAGTGGGCGTCGGCCCCCACTGCCGATTCTACGCATTAGTCCTGCGGATGGGAAAGCTTGCGGATGCAGTCCAGCAGTTTGGCCCCGGTCATGGGCTTGCTCAATGTAGCATCTGCACCGAGCTTTTGGGCTATCGTCATGATATTTGGACCAAATGTACCCGACATTGCAATTACTCTAAGCTGGGGATAATCTTTCCGCAGCCTGCGTATGATCTCAATACCATCCTCGTGCGGCATGCTTAAATCGGTGATTAAGAGGTCGATGGGATGTTCTCGGATCTTTCCGGTTGCTTCCCGACCGCTTTTTGCGGTAAACACTTGAAAGCCCGCTCCTTCCAAAACTGTCGCGAGCGCCTTCAATAATGCGGGCTCATCGTCGATCACCAAAATACGTCGAAATCGAGACGGAAAATCCAGAGACATTATCCTTCATCATACGCCGTTTAAAAGTCCCTTCCTGGCGCCCCTGCTGGACACCTCTGAAGGGGAAGGGAACTTCGTGAGCGACTACGAAAGCCGATTGCGTTTGGGAGCGACACAGTTTTCCCCGTGGACAGTCTCATTGTTGTCGGGGGCGTGTCTTCCTTATAAGGTTTTCTAGTCCCTCGCATTGTCACACCCTATTTCCTGCCTGTTAATGCGGTCGGGTGGCGGGCCGCTACCGGAAATGCGATTGGGGCCGTAGGTCACTGGTATCCCCGCGTTCATCAAGGCCAGCAACTCGCCAAGCTCCCAACCACACCCGGCACTAGTGAGACTCGCGGCGAGCGGAAAAGTTCCGTATGCCTAACGGCGGATACAGTTCCCGCTCCGCGTAGTCTCACCATTGGCGGAGAGCGTAGCGTGATCGTCCTTTGACCGAATACGGATCGCCTAGCCAGCGGTCGTGAGACCAACTTGTCATCGCTCCCTGAGTTTCCCGTCTTTTAAGGCGCAGCATTCGCCGCCGACCCAGCGTTCGTCAATTGCGCGCTGGCGATGTTCCAAATGGTAGTGATGCTGCCACCAGCACTGATGAACAGCGCCGCAGACGCCAGAGCCACGAACGCGAGCAGCAAGGTGTATTCGATCAAGTCTTGCCCTTCTTCGTCCCTGATGAGAAAATTCCTCATGACGTGCCTTTCAGGTTTCATCTTATATAAATTTGCCTGGATTGGCCCCGCTGACACGAACCGGTAGTAGCGCCGATTGAATTTTCAGACCGGTGTTCTTACTTCAATAGGGCCAGCAGTTGCGACGGAAGGCTGCTCTCTGCGCAGATCGAATGAACGCTGTTGCCCGACTTGCGTGCGATGAAACTGATTCGCCGCTCGCCGACAGCCATCGAGGTCTGATCCCAACCGATGACGTCAATACTCCAGCCCATCTCTTGCAGTAAGGTCACAATTCGGACAGCTTCGCTCTGTATGTCCGCTCGCAGATCGGTTGGAAACTCGCCTAGCATATAGAAGCCTGTGAATGTAACCCAACCTCACCACACAGGCCACGCATCAGGCATAAGCCGGGACATGGGCTGCTCGCAAAGGACGGTTATAAAAGTTTACGCCCATTGGGGATTGCCAAGCCCCTATCTTTTGGTTAAGAAGCGATTATCTTTCGTCTGGAGCTTCAATTTAACTTGGCCCACCGACACAACCTCACCCCATACCAGCCATCGGCGCTGCTGGAAGAGCCGCAGAGCCCGGCGTAACTTGGAGTCCTATGCTGTCGGTGCGTCAACCGTGCAGTAGGCATCTACTGATCGTGCTCATAACCTCCTTGGTGATTTCCGCTTCAATCCTTGGCTTGCAGTCGTTCCCACTATGAGCCGCAGCTTAGTCGTGCCATCGATGCCGGTTTTCTGCTCGCGGGTCTTTGGCTCATCCTGCTCCTATACGCGATAGGACATTTTGGGAAACGTTCGCTCTGGATTCTCCTGGGTGCGCCACCGGTGTTGTGGATAGTATATTTATTCTTCGCAATCCCTCTGGCCTGCGCTTTCGGGAACGGCTGCCTCTAGGTAAGTTCAGGCCTTCCTGGCTCCTACACCGGTTGACGAACGGTGGTCGCAAGAAGTGAAAACACCAGACGGCAGCATCGGTTGGCCACCATGGTCAAGTTTGATCAGCTTCCACCTTCGTTAAGCCTCAACATCTGAGTTGTACCCCTGAGAAGGGCATTGTGAATGCTGCCATCTATTCCTGATGGCATCGACAATCTCTCGGCCCGAGATAGCCAATGATCCACCCGGAAGGTGAGAAAGAGGCCACGCTATGTCAGTTCAATCTTTAGAATCTCAACGAATATGCCCCAAGTGCCGATGGGACTGCGTCCGGCTTGCGACGCGGCGAACACACTTGGATTGGATCTCGAGGTTTACAGGTCTTCAGCCATTCCGCTGCCGTTCTTGCCGCCACCGCTTCTATCGGTTCCATTTGTCAGATGATGCGCGTGCTCGGCTTGTGCTACGACGCGCGTGATTCAACGTCCACTTGTGGATGCCAAAGGGCAACCCGCCGTTAACATTTGGTCGATTGACCGCCCAAGGTCAGTTTCCAAGACCCTCCCGGGTCGTGGCCATTGGCGAGATCATTCGCTTTCTTTGTAAACGAAGATGGTGACTGAGTTGCTCCTTGGAAGAACAGGTCCTACCCCAAAATGGAACAAATACTCGAACTCCAAAAGCAAAAAATCCTCCTAGTGGTGGACGACGATCCAGACGTCCTAATTCTAATCTCTAAAGCTCTGGGGAGCTGACTACTGCATTCTCCAGGCCAACGGCGGCCAGGAAGCTCTTGAGAAATCTAGTGACACCCGAGATTCATCTTCTTTTGGCAGACTTCCAAATGCCGGGAATGA